>Ga0307997_10000002_pt1 | contig 123929 bp, 90 predicted proteins | sample Davwhametageno36_FD_203165 | JGI IMG/M metagenome (GOLD analysis project Ga0307997, IMG submission 203165) | Marine microbial communities from Davis Island wharf, Antarctic Ocean - #36 | ecosystem: Environmental > Aquatic > Marine > Unclassified | place: Antarctic Ocean: Davis Island wharf... | reverse complement strand
TGGCCGGATAGATCTTCAAGTGAGCTACTTATGGCTAAAAGTACCCAACAACAGTCTGTTCTTATGTTACTTCGACAGAGTCCAACGGCACTGTCGTTGCGGGATATTGAGCTGAAAATTAATCATGAAGCTTCTGCGAGAACCCTACGTCGCTGGTTGGCGGGTTGGGTTGCTGAGCATAAAATTAACAAGATTGGCGCTGGCCCTTCAACCCTCTATCAAATTATTTCTCAATCTGATGATTCTGCCGCGCCTGAGGTGGAAGGTGATTCATTTGGATTTTTGCGCGGGCTGGATGCTGATTTGCGCGTTGGGTTGCTTGGCCAAATTCGGGACTTATGGACGCATACCTCTACTGCGTTGGAGGGCAATACGCTGTCTCTTGGTGATACGCACTTTATTCTTGAGCAGGGCCTTACGGTTTCGGGCAAGCCTGTTAAGGATCATCAGGAAGTGCGCGGTCATGCTCGGGCTATTGAACTGCTGTATCAATGTGTGGAGAAGCCACTTAGCGAGGAGCTGGTATTTGCGCTGCATCGGGCGGTGCAAACTGAGCATATTGATGATATCTATAAGCCCATGGGCCGTTGGAAGGTGGAGGCCAATGGCACGCATATGATTGGGCAAGATAATAAGCAGCACTTTATTGAGTATGCCTTGCCTTTGTTTGTGCCCAGATTAATGGCTGAGGTCTTAGATTTTATTAATTCAATTGGGGCTGAGGATATCTCTTTGGCCAATGCCGCGGCTATCTATGCCAAGGTTCATATGGGTGTTGCTCATATACATCCATTTTGGGATGGCAATGGCCGTATGGCTAGGCTATTGGCGAATATTCCGCTGTTGAAGTTTGGCTTGCCGCCGTTTGTGATTGGCCAAGAGACGCGTCGCGTTTATATTCAGACGCTATCTAGCTATCAGGTTTCTATTGGGCAGTTAACCAGCGGTACGGGGGTTTGGCCTGCGCCTGAGTTGTTAGGTGCGTTTAGTGATTTTTGTGCGTCGAATTATGGCAGTACTCAGGCATTGGTTGACGAGGCGTTTGCTGTTCAGGGGCGGCGTGCTTCTTAATAAGGAACAGTAAATAAAGAGCACTTAATAAAGAGCACTTAATAGGGAATGGAAAACTTAATAAAAAGTATCTAATAAAGAGTATTCAGCAAACACTAGCGAAAATCACGGGAACGAATATCGGTTTTATGCAATAGCTCAGTACAGTCGGTCAGCTCTTGAGCAATCACATGCACCACGGCTCCGTCGGTTTCTACAACCCCTTTAATCATCAATAGCTGCGCCTTTAATAATGCTTGGCGGCAGTTCTTCTGCACGTTTTGCCAGACCACCACATTGCTGTTGCCAGTCTCATCTTCCAACGTTAAAAACACTACGCCAGAGGCTGTGCCTGGCCGCTGTTTGCCGGTGACCAGGCCGGCAATGCGCACAAAGCGACGGTGGCCTAACTCTGCTAGGTCTGCATGGCGTTTGCATTGGCGAAAGATGGGAAACTGTTCTCTGAGTAGCTCCATGGGGTGGCGGCCTAATGATAGGCCTGTGTGGCTGTAGTCTGCTTGGAGGTTTTCGGTTTCGCTGGGAGCTTGGAAGTTAGTAGGCATACTGGCTGGCTGCAACAGTTGCTCACTGTTATCTGTGGCCAGTGCCTGCCAATGAGTTTGACGGCGATTGTCGCTGAAAAACTTAAGGGCTCCGGCGCTGCTGAGTAGGTTTAGATTGGACCTTGATAGGTTGGCCGCAGTGGCGAGTTGGTTAAGGTTTTTAAACTGCCGGTTGGTGTTTTCTATTCTCTGGGCAGCCTTATGGGAAAAGCCTTTAATTAGGCGAAACCCCAGCCGCAGTGACGGACTTTGGTTATCACCTTCGAGAGCATGGTCCCAGCAGCTGTAGCGAACATCGATGGGTAGTACTTCTATGTTGTGGCGCTGGGCATCCTGTACTAGCTGTGACGCCGAGTAAAAGCCCATGGGCTGGCTGTTTAAAAGGGCGCAGCAAAAGGCTGCGGGATAATGGCATTTGAGCCAGGCAGACACATAGGCGAGCAGGGCAAAGCTGGCGGAGTGGGATTCTGGAAAGCCGTAGACACCAAAGCCCTGTATTTGCATAAATAGCCGTTCGGCAAAGTCTTGGTTATAACCTCGGGCCAACATGCCATCAATTAGCTTTTGTTTAAAACCTAATAATTCATTGTTACGTTCGGAGTTTTTACCCCAGCTGGCCATGGCGCGACGCAGCTGGTCTGCTTCGCCACCGGTAAAGCCAGCGGCGACCATGGCGAGGCGAATCACCTGCTCTTGAAAGACGGGAATGCCGAGGGTACGCTCTAATACATTTTTAATATCGGGGTGAGGGTAGGTGACTTCTTCTAAGCCCTGACGGCGCTTTAAATAGGGGTGCACCATGCCGCCCTGAATGGGGCCGGGGCGCACTATGGCGATTTCGATCACTAGGTCGTAAAAGCACCGGGGCCTTAGTCGCGGTAGCATGGCCATCTGGGCTCGAGACTCAATCTGGAACACGCCCACAGAGTCGGCTTTGCACAGCATGTCATAGGTGGCGCTGTCCTGTTTGGGAATAGACTGCATATCTAGGCTAATGCCCTGATGACCCTGAATAAGATCAAAGCAGCGATGTATGGCGGTTAACATTCCCAGAGCCAAAATATCGATTTTTAAAAGCCCTAGGGCTTCAATATCTTCTTTGTCCCACTGAATCACTGTGCGGTCGGGCATGCTGGCGTTTTCGACGGGCACCAGCGTGCTGATGGGGCTGCGGGTAATAATAAACCCGCCCACATGCTGGGAGAGGTGGCGGGGAAAACCCTGAATCTCTTGGAGCAAGCTGTGGAAGTGCTCGGCCATATTGCCTCGGGCACCGGCTTTGGCGAACTGGTCTTGCAGGTCACTACTGCGGTCCCACCAGGCCAGAGACTGGCTGAGCTGTTCAATAAATAATGGGTCTAGCCCCAGCGCTTTACCCACATCACGCACGGCACTGCGCGGCCTGTAGGTAATCACTGTGGCGGCCAGTGCGGCGCGATCGCGGCTGTAACGCTGGTAGATATATTGAATCACTTCTTCGCGGCGCTCGTGCTCAAAGTCCACGTCGATATCTGGGGGTTCGTTGCGTTCGGTGGAGATAAAGCGTTCGAATAGCAGGGAGATCTGGTCTGGGTTAACTTCGGTAATAAACAGGCAGTAACAGACCACGGAGTTGGCCGCGGAGCCTCGACCCTGACAGAGAATATGTCGGCTGCGAGCAAAGGCCACCAGATCGTGAACGGTTAAAAAATAACATTCGTACTGCAGCTCGCCTATCACTTTAAGTTCATATTCAATCTGCTGGCTAATGGCCTTAGATAATCCATTGGGCCAGCGTTTTTCTGCTCCTTGCTCGGTTAATAGCCGCAACTGTTCGGCGGGGGTTAAGTGAGCGGGCACCACTTCGTCTGGGTACTCATAGCGCAGTTCTTCGAGACTAAAGTCGCAGCGCTTGGCAATGCTAATGGTTTCCGCGAGTAGGGCAGCGGGATAGAGTTTTTCAAGATGGGGCAGGCTGCGCAGACGTCGCTCGGCATTAGGAAAACGCCGCGTACCCAACTCCATCACGGAACAGCTGTGGTGAATGGCGGTTAATGTGTCCTGGAGGGCGCGGCGGTCTTTGCAGTGCATATGCACATCACCACAGGCAACCATGGGCAGTTGCCAAAGCGCGGCGAGGTTGCGGTAATAATAATACTGGTAAGTCTCATTGCCATCGAGAAGATGCTCGATACCAATCCATAGTCGCTCTTTAAACCAGTGGCTGAGCTTTTCGCCCACCTCATGATCGGGGTCAATATCGCCACTGGGCAGCCAGATTAGTAAGGTATTGGGTAGGTTGCTGCTGAGGTCTGCCCATTCCAGCTTGTACTCGCCTTTGTTGCTGCGTCGGCGGGCTAGAGTAATGAGTGCAGATAGCTCTGTATAGGATTCTCGATTGCTCACCAAGGCAACTAAACGTTGCCCTTCAAGGCTAAACTCGCTGCCAATAATAAGCTGTAGATCGCAATTAAGGGCTGCAACATGGGCTTTAACTACGCCTGCCAGTGAGCATTCGTCGGTGATTGCCAGGGCGCGATAGCCCAATGCACTAGCAGTGCGGACTAATTCTTGAGGGTGGGAAGCCCCGCGTAGAAACGTAAAGTTACTAACGCAATGAAGTTCGGCATAGGCCATAGGAGAGACAACTGCTATTAAGAATATATACTGTATATATCCACAGTATAGGCTTAATGCAGGGTGATTTCCAGAGCGAATGATTCATAGGCTAGGCGCTATTGGTAATCCATACTGTTTGGTAAGGCTCCATCTCTATGCCATTGCCTCCTGAACAGGGCTGACCGCTGATTAGATCATGCCATTGCTCATTATCAATCAGATTAATATCCGCCAGCGTTAATGTCTGACCCTGGTCGCTGATATTGCTGATACAGAAAAGACTCTGCTGGCGATCTAAGCTTTGACGCCAAAACCCAAAAAGTTGATCGCCTAGGTGCAACGTAAACTGCGTGGCATTGGGATGAAATGCGGATTGTTGGCGGCGTATTTTAAGTAACTGTTTAAGTTGGTTGTAGATTATATAGTGGCTACTATTTTGGTCAGCTAATGCTTCTTCTAGTTTTGTATAGTCCCATTGATGGCGATTTATCGCGCGGTTGTGGCCGCTGTTTTCTACGCGCTGGTGATCATTGTGTGTGCCTACCAAACTGTGAATATAGATTGCCGGAATACCCTCTAGGGCAAGCATAATTGCATGGGCACAAACAAACCGCTGCAGTCCTAAATCATCAGCACCGCGCACAGTTCCCTGTAATGCATCAATCAGTGCAATATTAATTTCGTAAGGTTTACTGTTGCCATCATCTAGAGCCCGCCAAGAAACATGGCCGCCAAAACCCTGCATCGTTTTCACAAGGCTATTAATTTCTGCGTCGCTAAGTAACCCCTCGGCAGGTCGTAAACCTATGCCGTCATGGGAGGCGACAAAATTAAAGTAAGCGGTGCCATTGCGTGCCGGCGGCATGCTCATCATCCACTGCTTAAGATAGCCGCAGCTGCCAGTCACCAAAGTGTTCACTAATAATGGCGGAAGAGAAAAGTTATAAACACAATGCGCTTCGTCGGCATTGCCAAAGTATTCTAAGTTTTCGCGATTGGGGATATTGGTTTCGGTGATAATAATCGCATCATGCTGTGCCTGCTCTATCAATGTTCGAAACAGGCGCACCATCTCATGGGTCTGCTCTAGGTTAAGGCAGTTAGTGCCAATCTCTTTCCATAAAAAAGCGATGGCATCGAGACGAAATATTCGTATCCCGTTATCTAGATACTGTTTGATAATACTAACAAACTGCTTGAGCACAGCCGGGTTGCGAAAGTTTAGATCCACCTGATCATGGCTAAAGGTACACCAGACATACTGAGTACCCTCAGAGGTCTCTACTTCGCGGAGCAGGTCATTGGTGCGCGGTCGTACCACGGCGCTCAAATCATCATCGGGGCTGGCGGTGTAAAAGAAACCACGGCCAGGGTCACGGCCCTTAATAAAGTTTTCAAACCAGGGGCTGCGGGCAGAGCAGTGATTAACCACTAGGTCTGCCATGAGAGAATAGTTGTTGGCGATGGCATTAATGTCTTCCCAATCACCTAGAGACTCATTAACACTGGAATAATCTAGAACAGAAAACCCATCGTCTGAGGTAAAGGGGTAGAAGGGTAATATATGCACGCCGCTAATGGAGCTACGACAATATTTATCGAGAAACCGATTGAGAGTTCGCAGAGGTTTTTCATCGTCTAACAATACCGAATCGCCATAGGTGATAACTAGGCTATCGGTTTCATCCCAATGATTTACATTGCGATTTTCAATTACCTCTTTGTCCTGTAGGCCCATTAATTCGATTAGCTCAGTGGTCAGACGGCTGACATTTTCTACTTCTCCGTCCTGATAAATAGCACCCAGATGCGCTTCTATTTCAATGTGTAATTTATTTTTTGGCATGTCTAAATTCTTCGTTATCTGCTTCTACTGCACTGACTAACTGTTCGAATATATCCGGGATAGCACTAACAACTCGGTTCCAACTAGGAATAAAAGGCCTTTCCATGGGCACATTAAAAAACACTTCGCCGGCCTTTATAATATTTTCGGCAAACATTTCTACGGCTTTTTCCTCTTCGTGAATATCCAATGTTAGGCCATTCATAATGGCGTCATTGTGGCAGTTCTCTACGGTGTCTAAGGCGAGGCGATAGTAGGTAGCTTTTATTGAACGAAAGGCCTCGGTGCTAAACACTTCGCCCTGAGTGGCGAGTTTTCGGAATAGTGCCTTGGCGATATCGATGGACATTTTTGATAGGCCATCGGCGTCGTCATCCAATGAGAGCTTCTGGTGTTTATGGTCGTAGTTGTCGGCGATATCAACTTGGCAGAGTCGGTTGCTGGCATAGTTGCGATACATCTCTGACAACACGCCAATCTCTAAACCCCAGTCGCTGGGTATACGAATGTCGTTGAGCACATCGCGGCGAAACGAAAATTCACCGGCCAGAGGATAGCGATAGCTGTCCATATAATTTAGGTAGTCGGTATGACCTAGGTTTTTTTTCAGTGCTCGTAATAAGGGCGAAACTAGTAGACGTGATACGCGGCCATTGATTTTTCCATTGGCAACCCGTGCGTAATAACCTTTGCAGAACTCATAGTTAAATCTGGGGTTGGCCACTGGATAGATCAGGCGGGCCAGCAGTTCACGATTGTAAGTTAGGATGTCGCAGTCATGAAGTGCCACCGATTCTGCTTTGTTAGAGGCTAAGGTGTAACCCATGCAGTACCAAACATTGCGGCCCTTACCTAGCTCCTTGGGCGCCAAATCTAATTTTTGTAATTTTGCATCCAGGGCTTTGAGTCGCGGGCCATCATTCCATAGCACTCGATGTTCTTGAGGAAGCTCTGAGAAAAACGACAGTGCCTCGCGATATTGACTCTCATCCGCACGATCCAAGCCAATCACAATTTGATTGAGGTAGGGCACCTGCTTTAGCTCGGCGATAATCTTCGGCATGGCTTCGCCTTCTAACTCAGAAAATAATGACGGAAGGATTAAACCCATGGGCCTTGTTTTGGAAAACGTTACCAACTCTTTTTCCATGTCGGCGAGGGGCCGACGGGACAAATTATGCAGGGTAGTGATGTTGCCGTTTTGATGAAAGTCGCCCATAGTTTTCTCTATTCTTTTGTTAGTTTTTTTCGTTAGTCGGTTTGTTAATAGGCATTATTAATATTGATTAGCGAGCCAGGCAGTTACGCCCTCGACCCAGCCATTGGGGCCGGTGGCTTTGCTTAGATGAATATGTGTTGTGCGCTGTAACACAGGCGCAGAATGGTTTTCTGAGCGAATGATTAACGCGGAATCCGCTGCCTCGAGCATGCTGATGTCGTTACCGCTATCGCCAATAGCCAGACACTGACAGGCACCGAATTTTTGCTGATAGAGAGCCTTTAGATGCAGCAGGGCACGACCCTTATCAGTATCGCCGCCCATGGTTAAAAAGCGTCCGCCCTGTAATAGATGAGCGCCTGCATTGGTGAGGGTAAGGCTAAACTCGGCTTTACGATCGCCACTGCCTAACCAATGAATGGGTTCGCTGTATTCCCGTTGCTGGGCTAGTGCGGCCTGTTCTGATGTGAGTCCGGTGAGCTTTGCTAAGCCCGTAGTACCTTCCTCGGCACAGATTGAGCTAAAGGTTTGGTATTCGTCGGCAAAGGGTTTGCCTACTTCGTCGAGCAGCTGTAGCCAATGACTGCGGGGCGGACTGTTAGCAATTACCCAGTAATCATCTAACTCGCTAGCGTCTTCTGGGCACTGCTCAAAATATTGTTTGGGTAGATAAATGGCGGCACCATTTTCGACAATAAAGGGCTGCGAGTTATTGAGGGTTTTTCGCAGAGACAGTACTTCGGCACAGGTTTTACTGGTGACAGGGATAACCGGAATTAGCTGCTCGGCCAACCGATCAAGAAGTCCGGCTGCCGGGGCAAAGCTATAGCTACTATGGTCGAGCAGGCTGCCATCGAGATCGGTAAAGATGAGTCTCATGGTGTTGCCCGCCCCAATATGGTGCAAGCGCGCACCATGTTGGTCGTCTGTTTGCCGCTGTAACTGTGCATTATGTCCCCCCATCACTGGTTCGCTTTTGTTTGAGGGGTTTGAACGTCCCCGCTTTATAAGGTGATTGCAGAAACCATGCCAACTATAGGCTGAAGTGATGGATATTTTGTCCTGCAGCTTTTATAGTTGGGCACAGAAAATAATTAAGGGTTTGCCGCTGTTCAGTGAGCTGCCCATTATAAAAATAAAAAATTGAGGGAATTTTTCATGTCGAATTTACAGACCGCAGATATCGGCCTAGGCCAGACTATTTTACGCCGCGCAGCTATTTCACCGAATAAACCAGCCATTACCTTTGAAGGGCAAACGCAAACCTTTGCCGAGCTGGGCGATCGTGTGCGCCGTATGGCAGCTGTGCTCCGTGCTGGTGGTATTTCTGCGGGTGATCGTGTGGGCTACATTGGTTTCAATCATCCGGTATTTTTAGAAATGCTCTATGCCTGCGGCTGTTTGGGTGCGGTGTTTGTGCCTCTTAACTTCCGATTAACCGGTCCTGAAGTGCGTTTTATTGCCAATGATGCAGGCATCAGCACATTGGTTGTAGATGATATGTTGCGCCCGATTATTGATGAAGAGCGCGCTAACCTTGAGTGCACTCGCTACATTACTGCTGAAGCTGATGCCGATAACTGGGAAGCGCTTGAGCCTCTTATGGTTGCTGCACAGCCTATTGAAGCCAGCGAAAAAGTCGATGGCGACGACGTTGCCTTTATTATGTATACCTCTGGCACTACGGGTCTGCCGAAAGGCGCGATGCTGACCCATGGCAATATATTCTGGAATAGTATCAATGTGTGTTTTGGCGATGATGGTATTTCTGGTACCACACTAACCTGCGCGCCGCTGTTTCATATTGGTGGGCTTAATGTCACCACGCTTTTATCTCTGGGTATGGGTGTTGAGGTTGTATTGTTGCGCAGCTTTGATGCAGGCCAGGTGTTGGCATTGATCGAGAAGCATAAGGTCACCACCATGTTTGGTGCGCCGACTATGTTCCTGATGATGGCACAGCATGAAAATTTTGCTACATCAGATCTTTCCAGTATTGATGCCATGACCTGTGGTGGAGCCCCTGTGCCTGTGCCTCTAATTAAGACCTATGGCGATCGCGGTATTAAATTCTGTCAGGGTTATGGCTTAACGGAAACGGCACCTTTTGCCAGCTTATTAGCCAGTGATCTGGCCATGGTGAAGGTGGGCTCGGCAGGTAAGGCGCCGATGTTTACCGAGGTACGTATTGTTGATAAAGACAATAATCCTGTTGCCGCTGGTGTGCACGGTGAGGTCTGTATTAAAGGCCCGAACGTGATGAAGGGCTATTGGAATCGAGAAGATGCAACAGCCGAAGCAATCGATACTCAGGGTTGGTTCCACAGTGGTGACATAGGCTATTTGGATGACGAAGACTTTTTGTTCCTCTGCGACCGCGTTAAAGACATGGTTATCAGTGGTGGCGAAAATGTGTATCCCGCGGAAGTCGAGTCTGTTCTCTATGGCCATCCGTCGATTGTTGAGGTTGCGGTAATTGGTTTGCCCAATGATAAATGGGGCGAGGCTGTAACGGCTATTGCTGTGTTGGAAGAGGGCGCTGAGCTTACTCTGGAAGACCTGCGTGGTTTTGCGGGTGAATCTCTGGCTCGTTACAAGCTGCCAAGCGAACTGCGCTTTGTTGATATATTGCCAAGAAACCCAGCGGGTAAGGTACAGAAGTTTAAGTTAAAAGAAGTATTCGACGTTTAATTTGCACTCTAGTTTTAGTTCTAGCTCTAGTTTTAGTTCTAGTTTAAGTGCTGTTCAAGGGCTCGTTAGGAAAAGAGCCCATGGACAAACCAGCGCTGATTCGCTGATTCTCTAAACAACCAATAGCGCGCGCCTCTGTTGTCGCAAGCCAGATAATAGTCGCGCTGCTGTTCGGTCTGCCACCAGTTACCACATAAACGTTCGGGCCCACTGATAATGGTTAGTGGCTGTCGCCAGTACAGCTGTTGATTGCGCATCTGCACGGGTGCAGGTTCGGTTAACAGCCACAGTGGTTGCGGTGCGGTTAGGGTTTTATTGGCTGCTGTTTTTATCGGCTTGCCCGGTGTTGCCAAGGTACTGGCCAGCTCGGGGAGATAGTCTTGATTAAGTACAGGTTGCGATAGTGCCTCTATGCCCAGTCGCGCGTTAAGACTATCAATCAATTCACAGGACTGTTGCGTGGCCTGCTGATCACCAAATAAATCCAGATTAAACACCGCCATTGGCGCTTCAATAAACTGATCCGCATGGAGAATAATCTGCTCAACACTGCGTGGCAGTTCTAGCCGGTCCAGCTGTAATCGACTCAGCATTAATAATGTTGACCAGTTATTTTGGCTGCCAGAGAGCTGTATCTGCATCTGCTGAGACTCTCCTATTAAAGGCTCAAAGCGCCATTCAATCTCTCGGCAATGACATTGCCTTGCCACCAGATATTGGCACAGGCGTTGTAGCAACGTTTTCATGGGAAACAGCAAACTCTCCTTATTAAAAATACCCTGAGGGTTCTGAACGATATCGTGAAAGCTATCGCCTGGCTGAAATCGTGTCGCCGTAAAAGGTTTCTCATTGTTTAGCTGAGCGATTCTGTTCATTAACTCAGCATCAAAACGACGGCTTAGGGCACTGCGAGATAGGGCCAGTAGATCCCCCAGAGATTTTAGGCCCAGCTGCTCAAAACTTTGTTGCTGTTTACGGCTGGTTTCTAAGCGGCTTAGGTCTGTGGTCATTAAGCGATGCTGTATTTCTGCAGGTTTGGGTAGCTGGGTTTGAAAGCTGGACTGGCAGAGTAACTTTGCGGCAAGGGGGTTTTGGGCTATGCCATTAACTGCAGTAATCGCTTCATAAAGTAGCCTCTGTTCTAAGGCTTGCAGCAGTGCGTTGTAACCTTTAAATAGCTTGTTACAGCCAGAGATTTCGAGCCACAGGCCAGTATCATTATCCAGAATAACCACAGGACTAAAACTATAGGCGAGTAGAGCCAGCTGTTGCAGATGCTGCTGTTCCTGTTCAATTTTTCTAGGTAATACCAGTAATTCAGGGCAGAGAGCCAGAGCCGTTGAGACTGACAGGCCAGACTCTACGCCCCAGGCCCCGGCCTGAGTATTGCAACACAGCACCCGCTGAATGTTTTTTTCTAGGCTAACCGTGGCTATCGGTTTATGGGTCTGGTCTGCAGGTACCTGGGGCAACAATGTTTCAAGCGACAGCAGCGGGAAATACAGATACAGCCAAATATCCTGTGCCTTATCGCTCTTATTACTTTTATGGCTTTTATTGATGTGCCTTAACATCAGCTATTTAGCGACAGAACGGCATGGTTTGAATAACCATGATGTCGATCGGCAGGTAACTGGGTAAAAGCGGTTCTCTGGGTAGAGGCCTCGCCTAGACGCAGTTGCAGCTGTTCACCCGAAGCCGTACCGCGCATTTTACGCACCGTGAGCAGAAGCTGGTTAACCTGCAAGCTCTGTAATTCTAGACGCAATGCCACCGGCGAAGGTGCGGCTAAGGCATTGGGGGCACTAAATAAAAAGGCTGCATTATTGCTGTTGGCGGCTGCTAACTGGAGCTTGCGCAGGTCGGCGTAGCGGGGTAGCTTTTGCTTTGTCCAAGCCAGTAGTAGCGCACCGCTGCGAATAGATTGCTCGGCGGCCCACAGCCATTCGGCAGGGCTTTTACTGCGCACAATTAATAGCTTGTCCAGAGCAATGCCTGCTGCGACTAATGTGGGAGCATAGGGCTGGTAAGGCGGATCGAGCCAGACACAGAGCTGGTGGTTGTCGGCGTAATATTTGATAGTCGGCAGCAATAAACTCAACTCACCAATTCCGGGCTGCTGTGGCAGTAGTTCACTCAGGGCAGAGACGGGCCAACCACCCTGCAATAGTCGATCTAAATGACTGTGACCTGTGGCTATGGTGCTGCGAGGTAGGCGCTGGCTGTGGCCGCGCCAGGTATCTGTGCGGGTTAATACTGAGGCTATATTATTATTGTGCATTGGATGGAAGCTGCGTGACGAGTAAGACTAATTTCTTAACTACTGTTAATATATACAGTATTAACGGGTCTGTCATCTTCTGTCTTGCTGGGCAGTTCAAAATTAAATGTGGAGCTGTGTGCTCTCTTTATAAACTCGATATGCCAAGCATAGTTGGATCGCCGTCTATGCTGGTGTTAAAGTAAGATTTCAATATTCCGAGAGCAACAGTCTCCGCTATGCCAACCGTTCCTAACAGCAAATTTCTGATAGATCCCAACTGGACTGTTTTTGCAGCGCCTGTGCAGACTATTTTGCAAGTGGCGGAACAGCTGGGTGTTAACAGGCAGCAGCTACTAAGCGATGCGGGTTTAGATGCCTCTGAGCTTAAGATTCCCGATCGGCGTTTTCCCGTAAGCAGCTATTTCAGGCTATTTCAGCTGGCTTCCAGTGCGGCGGATGATCCGGATATTGGTCTTAAAGTAGGGCGAGTGACGGCACTTAAGGGACTGAATTTACAGCTCTATATGGCTACGGTCTGTGAGTCTTTTAGAGATTACCTCAACCTGCTGCCAAACCTTTTAGAGCTGCGTGGTGATATTGGCAAGGTGACAGCTCATCGAGATGCTGATCTGGTTGAGCTGCGCTGGGAGCCACTGCTAGTAGAGACGGGTCGCAAGCGTTTTATCAGTGATGAAATGCTGGGTGCGGCGGCAAATATTATTAATTGCCTCTGTGCTATGCCGGTGCCGGTGGTGAAGGCTCAGTTTAGTTATGCTCAGCCCCAGGATGTATCGGCGTTGGAAGATACCTTTGGTCGCAATCTAACCTTTGGTAAACAGTACAGCAGTCTGTTTTTTAAATCTGCCGCCTTAGATTTCCCCCTACTTAAGCAGGATTACCATGGTGGGCCAGATCAGGGCCATCCGTTCCGTGATTTTTTTGCTGGTGATGATCCTGCAGACCAGCTGTTGGCAAGTCTTAAGCAATCGATTATTCAGTACCTGCCCGAGGGTGGGGCAACCATTGATAAGCTGGCCAGTAAGCTTAATATCTCTCGACGCACATTGCAGCGTCGTCTCTCTGATCGTGATACTAATTTTTTGAATGTCTTACAGGAAGTTCGCTCGAAGGTAGCGCTGCGCTATCTGGGTGATGGGCGTCTGGGCATTACCGAAATAGCCTTTTTGCTGGGCTATGCAGATCAGGGCTCTTTTTCTAGTGCCTTCAAAAGCTGGCATGGGGTTTCGCCTCGGGATTATCGACGCAAGTAATAAAGCCGACGAAAGTAACCTTTTGCTGCCCAGTCGGTGCTTTTTCCTCGGCATGTATTCCCACGAAAATGGCGCTGATTCGCTTGTTGGTTGTTAGTATCGAGCCTAATATCTTAGTCTAAATTTTATTCGCCAATCATTCGGGAATTACTATGTCACTGGACTTCGATAGCGCACGTTTACCCAATAGCAGCCTAACTTCTGAGCACAATGAATGGCGCGCACAGCTGCGACGTTTCTTCGAACGTGAGGTAATTCCTTTCGCTGCAGACTGGGATGAAGACGGTGCCATTCCCGATGATTTATGGCTTAAGGCTTCCGAGGTTGGTTTGCTTGGTTTGGGTTATCCCGAAGAGTTTGGCGGTACCTCCGAGGGCATAGATGTCTGGCACAGTATTATTCTGAATGAAGAGCTGGCCCGTGTTGCCGTGGGTGGCGTTGGAGCCACGTTAATGGTGCATGGGATTGGTTTGCCGCCAGTGATTAACTTTGGTAGCGATGAAATCAAGCAGATGGTAGCGCCGCCTGTACTGGCCGGCACCAAGCGTATTTCTTTGGCAATCACCGAACCCGGTGGCGGCTCCGATGTAGCTCAGTTGCAGACGACAGCACGCCTTGATGGCGACCACTATGTGGTTAATGGCTCCAAAACCTATATCACCGGTGGCATGAATGCCAACTGGTTTACCACCGCCGTCCGCACTGGTGGAGAGGGTTCTAGCGGTGTTTCTACCCTGCTGATTCCGGCAGATGCCGAAGGCGTTTCACGGACATCTCTGGATAAAAAGCAGGGCTGGTGGTGCTCGGATACAGCAACCATTTATTTTGACAATGTACGGGTGCCCGTGGGCAACCTGCTGGGTCAGGAAAATAAAGGGTTTAGCGTGATTATGAACAATTTTAATTCTGAGCGTCTAGCCATGTCAGCGTCTATGGAAGCCTTTTCTCGAGTGTGCTTAGAAGATGCGGTGATCTGGGCTCGTGAGCGTAAAACCTTTGGTAAACGCCTGGCGGATCATCAGGTAATTCGTCACAAGATTGCTGAGATGAAACAGCGCATTAACGCGACGCAGGCTTATCTGCAGCTGACTTGCCAGCAGATACAGGCGGGTAATGAGAATGCTGGGGATATTGCACTGTTAAAAGTGCAGAGCAGCCAGACCATGGAGTTCTGTGCCCGTGAAGCCATGCAGATTCTGGGTGGTGGTGGTTATATGCGTGGCAATCGCGTTGAGCGTATTTATCGTGAGGTGCGGGTTAATGCGATTGGCGGTGGTTCTGAGGAAATTATGCGTGATTTGGCGGCGCGGCAGTTTGGGTTGTAGTTAGGGCTGGCGGGTTATTAGTTTGGAGGAGTGGGCTGGGCTAGATTCCTCGTCGCTTCGCTCTGTCAGGATGACATTTAAAAGGCTCTGGCGGGATTGCATTTAAAAGGCTCTGTCGGGATTGCAGTTAAAGGGCTCTGGCGCAAGACTCCATGCTGTCATCTTGACAGAGCGAAGCGACGAGAGATCTCTTGTCCAGAATACCTCGACTCTTAAAGCATCCTCGTGAAAAGACAAAAAAATGCCCCACTGAAATCAGCAGGGCACTTTTGTTACATCTCTATTCATACATCTCTTTGGACTACATCAAAAAGCTTAAGCCAGAATCGGCGCCAGCTTCATGGCAATACCCATATCACCAATAATCTTTAGCTTGCCGGACATAAAGGCGGCAGTGCCATCTAGGTTGCCCGCGGCCATATCTTTAAAGTTATCTAGGCTGATAACCATGGTGCAGGCGGCTTCTGCATCGTCGTTACCGACTACGTTTGGAACCTGAGAGGCGTCGAGAACTAGAATGCCGTCATCACCGAAATCAAATTTTAAGATCGAGCCTAAACCGCAATCTTCGCCTACTTTCTCTGCTAATCCAGCTGTTACTTCTTGCAATGACATATGCATACCCTCTTGTTCATTAGTAGTGCCCCTTGAGTAGGGCTGTAATATTTTGGCACGGCTAATGTAAAAATTAATGTTGATAAAATCAAGAGAAATCATACGGCCAGACTAATGTCTCCTTGGTCTGTTGGATTCTCGCTCTTGGGGCAGGCCTTTGCTGGGCAGACGCAGCGCTGTTTGGCATGGTTGATTGTTTTATTGGCACCTTAACCCAAGCCTGTGGTTACCTTTGGCGGTACTTTCTATCGATACTAGTGATAAATATGGGTTTTGGTTGTTTTGGACCCATGGTCCGCAGATTGTGGTCTGGGTGATGCCTATTTAGAGCAGTACTGACGTAAACTGGAGTCAGAAGGATCGCTTTAGTTACTGGTGACTGCCAGCATGCAAAGCCGATAATAAAAATAATAATAGGGATAATCATGGATCACGTTAAAGCCTCACCCAGAGCGATGAGTTTTCTGCTGTTTCTCACGCTGCTCAATATCCTCAATATGGTCGATCGTACTCTGATTACCAGCTTTGGTACTGCGATCATTACCGACCTCGAGTTAAGTGATTCCCAGTTTGGCCTGCTCACTGGCCCGATCTTTGTGTTCTTTTATTCCATTATGGGCCTGTTTATGGGCGCTCTGGCTGATCGGGTGCATCGCCCGAGACTCATTGCTGCGGGACTTATTCTTTGGAGTGCGCTGACGGCTTTGTCTGGTATGGCTAAAAGCTTTGCTCAGATTGGTGTGGCGCGGCTGTTTATTGGTGTCGGTGAATCTGCGATGGCGCCAGCGGCTCTTTCAATGATTGCTGATCTGTATCCAAAAGCAAAAAGAGGTACTGCTACGGGTATCTATTATCTTGGTGTTCCTCTAGGTGCGGGCGGCAGCTTTATTGTTGCCGGTATTCTTGGGCCTATGATCGGCTGGCGGAATTGTTTCATGCTTTTGGGCGCTATAGGTTTGGTGCTGGCAGTGGTTCTGCTGTTCTTGAAGGACCCAAAACGCGGGGCTATGGAGGAGACACAGGATACTAAGCAAGAGGATTTAATTGGCGGCAACTGGCGCAGTATTGCTTCCGATGTCTACTCAATCGTTAAGTCCAAGCCAGCACTTGCCTGGACGATGATTGGTGCGGTGTTCTTGCATATTCCCTTGGGTGCAGGCCAGTTTGCCATTGTGTGGCTAGAGCGTGAAAGAGGCTTTGGTGTGGGTGAAATCAGTGCTGTTTACGGTCTTATTTATATTGTATTTGGTACGGCGGGTACCTTTTTAGGGGGTATTCTCAGTGACTGGTATCAGGCCCGCTTTAAGGGGGGCAGGGTTCGATTTCTTGCTTATCTAATGCTGGGTATCACACCTTTGTTAATTTCCTTTCGTTTTGTAGATCCCTCGTCGGCTCTGTTTTATGTGGGTATGGCTGCGGGTATGTTCAGTGTCAGCTCGTTTTATGGCCCGGCATTTTCAACAGTTCAGGACCTTACGCCTGCGCGCTTGCGGGGTGTGATGACAGGCCTGTTACTGGTGGCCTGCAATCTTCTTGGATTGGGTATAGGCGCGATGATGACTGGCTTACTTAGTGATGCCTTTTCTGCCAATGCCGTGTTTGAGCCCCTGACTAAGGCCTTACTGACCGCGGATGTTTTGTCTTGGGGAGCGCCTGCTAGCTTTATTGTTGCATCCATCTATTTGGAAAGGAGCAATGTTAAAGCTCGAGCCCCTGGTTTTGCTTAGTGAATATTGGCATGGGCGCTAGTATTGTTGGCATATATTCCTAAGAGCCGTGGGTTATCGGGACGTATTATAAAAGTCTAAAAACGTGATTTGAACAGCTTCAGGGGATAGACAATGAGCGATAAGAATATTCGTATTGCAGGGGCTAGTGGCTTTTGGGGCGATGCAGCCCGTGCCACACCGCAGCTATTAAAGGGCGGCAATGTGGACTTTATCGCCTATGACTATCTGGCAGAAATCACCATGTCGATTATGGCTCGGGCCCGAGCTAAGAATCCAGATTATGGCTATGCACTCGATTTTGTGACTGCCGCCATGAAACCCAATCTTAAAGAGATAGCCCGTCAGGGCGTCAAAATCGTTTCCAATGCCGGTGGGGTAAATCCTCAGGCCTGCGCCAATGCATTGCGCGCCGTTATCGCCGAGCAGGGTTTGAGCCTAAAAGTCGCCTGTGTGCTGGGTGATGACATGATTGCCCAGCGAGATGAGTTGGCTGAGCAGGGCCATACTGAAATGTTTACCGGTGTGGCTTTTCCTCCGGCAGACAAGGTCGCCAGTATCAATGCTTACTTGGGTGCCTTTCCTGTGGCCAAGGCTCTGGAAGAGGGTGCAGATATTGTGGTTACTGGTCGCTGCGTGGATAGCGCCGTGACCCTTGGTGCCTGTATCCATGCCTTTGGTTGGGGTCGCGATGATCTGGACAAACTGGCCATGGGATCATTGGCCGGACATATTATTGAATGTGGCCCCCAGGCAACGGGTGGCAACTTTACCGACTGGGAAGAGGTTCATAGCCTTGAAACTATTGGTTACCCCATTACCGAAATTAGCGCTGATGGCAGCTTTGTCTGCTCTAAACCCGAGGGTACAGGTGGTCTAGTAACCCGAGCAACGATTGCTGAACAGATGGTTTATGAGATTGGTGATCCTCAGGCTTATATGCTGCCCGATGTGATCTGTGACTTTTCCAACGTTGAACTTGAACAGGTGGCTGAGGACCTAGTTCGAGTGACAGGCGCCACTGGCATGCCCGCGCCAAATACTTACAAAGTCTGTACTACTTATGCTGATGAATTTCGCGGTGGTACCAATATGACCTTTTATGGCATCGATGCTGACCGCAAAGCCCAGAAGCTGGCGGATGCTATTTTTGTTGCAGCGCGAGGAACGTTAAAACACCTTGGGCTGGCGGACTTTAGCGAAACCAGTGTCGAAATTCTGGGTGCCGAAAGCCAGTATGGTAGTGCGGCCACAGTGACTAACTGCCGTGAAGTCGTTATGAAAATAGCCGTCAAGCATCCCGATGCGGCGGGCATTGGCATTATGCTCAAAGAGGCCGTTGGTCTTGGTTTGGCAACACCGCCGGGCCTCTCTGGTTTTGCTGGTGCACGTCCGAGCCCGTCTCCCGTTGTTCGTCTTTTCTCATTCGCTCTTTTGAAAGGTGCAGCTGAAGGCTCAACTAAAGGTGCAGATGAAGGCTCAACTAAAGGTGCAGCTGAAGGCTCAACTAAAGGGGCTGTCAAACCTCAGGTTGAGCTGGATGGGGTTGTTTTTGATGTGCCAGATACTGCTGGTGTCGCGTTTAATCGTCAGAACATTACAAGGCCTAAAGTGCCGACATTACCCGCAGCACCTACCGGTGATCTGGTTGCAGTGCCGCTCATCAAGCTTGCTTGGGGCCGCAGTGGCGACAAAGGTGATAAAGCCAATATCGGCATTATTGCTCGCCAGCCAGAGTACCTACCCTTTATCTATGCCGCGCTGACCGAGCAGGCTGTTTTTGAAAAATTCGCGCACTTTTTACCTGAGGGGGCTACCAGTGATAAATCTGTTGAGCGCTACCTAATGCCCGGTACCGATGCGATTAACTTCCTGATTCATGACGTTTTAGGCGGTGGTGGTATGGCCAGTATTCGCAACGACGCTCAGGGCAAAGGTTACGGTCAGCTATTATTAGCCGCGTCAATTCCGGTTAGCGCAGAGATTGCTAACAAGCTAAATAATTAAAATAAGAAACACGGAGATAGCCCAATGGCAGTATTTGCCTCAAAAATTAATACCAGTTCTGAGACCTTTTTACGCCAGCGTAAAGAGATGCTTGAGTTGGTTGATAGGCTCTTGGAGCTTAATAGCCGTGGCCGCGCCGTATCGGAAACGCGCAAACCGCGCTTTGATGCAAGAGGGCAGTTAACGCCTCGTGAGCGTCTGGCGCGACTGCTTGATCCCGGTATGCCGTTTTTAGAAATAGGTAATATTGCCGGTTATATGGTCGATACCAAAGATGAAGCCAAGTCGATTCCAGGCTCCACAGTTATCGCGGGCATTGGTTTTATCTCTGGTGTGCGCTGCATGGTTGTTGTGGATGACAGTGGTATTATGGCGGGATCATTAACCACGGCGGGTGGTTATCGATTGCGCCGCGCAGAGCAAATTTCTCTCGAACAAAAATTACCCTTTGTGCATTTAGTAGAGAGCGCCGGTGGCGACTTAATGAACTACACCGTGGAAGGCTTTAGTGTGGGTGGCGCGTTGTTTGGTGCTCTGGCGCAACTAAGTAAAGCAGGCATCCCCGTTATTTCAATTCTTCATGGTTCGTCGACTGCAGGTGGTGCCTACATGCCCGGCCTGAGTGATTATGTTATTGCTATTAAGGGCACTGGCCGTGCATTTTTGGCTGGCCCACCATTGCTTAGAGCGGCGACTGGTGAGATTGCTACTGAGGAAGAACTGGGTGGTGCAGAGATGCACGCCACGGTTTCTGGTCTGGCCGAATACCTCGCAGAGAATGATGGTCAGGGTATTCAAATCTGTCGCGAAGTTATTGACCGTTTACAGTGGAACGACAACTGCCCGTTACCAGCCAAGCGCGCTTTTCTAGAACCTATTTATGATCCGGATGAGTTGGCAGGTGTTATCCCCACCGATTACCGCACGCCTTACGATATGCGCGAGCTAGTTGCGCGAGTGGTTGATGGCTCAGATTTTTTAGATTTTAAACCACGCTTTGGTGTGTCTACTGTCTGTGTTCAGGCAGAAATCTTTGGCCAGGCTGTGGGTATTATTGGCAACAACGGGCCGATTGATCCGCAGGGTGCTAACAAGGTTACTCAGTTTTTACAGCTGTTAGATCAGGCCAATATTCCTGCACTGTTTTTCCAAAATACTACGGGCTACATAGTCGGTACTAAGTCTGAACAGGCGGGCATGATTAAACATGGCTCCAAGATGATTCAGGCCGTGCGCAACATTGATGTGCCGCGCATTACCTTTATGACTGGCGCAAGTTTTGGTGCCGGTAATTACGGCATGTGTGGCCGTGGTTATGATCCCGATTTTCTCTATACCTTCCCCAATGCCAAGATGGGTGTTATGGGTGGCGAGCAGGCGGCCAAGACTATGTCCATGGTAGCTCGCGGCAAGGCTGCGGCTATGGGTGTAGATCCAGACGAAGAAGCTTTAGCCAAGCAAGAAAAAATGATGGCGCATATTTTTGATTCCCAGTCCGATGCCTTTTATACCTCGGGCCATATGATGGACGACGGCATGATCGACCCGCGCAATATGCGCAATACGCTAGGCATGATTCTGGAAACGGTACGTGAAGGCCGTGGAAGAAAAGTCCGTCCCAATAGCTTTGGCGTTGCCCGCTTATAACCCTATCTAAAGGTTGAAAATAATAATGAGTGATCTTTCTAAAAGTGAATTGCCCGTAACCAAGTCTCTGATATTGGAGCGGGACGAGTCGGTTTTAAAGATATGGCTGAACCGCCCAGAGTCGAAAAATGCGCTGTCGACAGAGATGACCGATGAGTTAAATGCTGTGTTGGATGAGGTCCATGACGATCGCAGTATTCGCACTATTGTTCTGCGTGGCAACGGCGGCGTGTTCTGTGCTGGTGGCGACATCAAAGGTTTTAAGACTGATATGCAAGCGGTTAGTGCCGACGAAGTTGCCAAGAGTAATCGTAGCTTTGGCGACCTGATGATCAAACTTAATGAGCAGCCTCAGGTAGTGATTATTTTGGTGGAGGGCGCAGCTATTGGTGGTGGTTTGGGTCTGGCCTGTGTGGCTGATGTAACCTTGGTAACCGCCGATGCCCGTTTCCGGTTAAGCGAAACCAGCCTGGGTATTCCCCCCGCGCAGATAGCGCCATTTGTTACCGAGCGTGTGGGTTTAACTCAGGCGCGTCGGTTGATGTTGACCGGTGCGCGCTTTAAAGGTGAAGAGGCAGTTGCTCTGGGAATAGCCCATGGCGTAGCGGCAGATGTCGCGGATTTGGAAGCCCAGTGTGAAACCATACTGGATAATATTAAAGCCTGTGCGCCAGGTGCCAATGCCGTGACCAAAGGTATTTTGTTTGAAACTTTGCGCCGTCCCCGAGCAGAGGCATTGGACTTTGCGTCAAAAGGTTTTGCTAGCTGCATGCTAAGCCCTGAAGGTCTAGAAGGCATTGCCGCCTTTGTTGAGAAACGTAATGCTTCCTGGAATAAATAGTAGGAACCCTATTGATGAAACGTTTTAACAGTCTATTAATTGCTAACCGCGGCGAGATTGCCTGTCGGGTTATTCGCACAGCGAAAGAGCTTGGCTATCGCACCATTGCCGTTTATTCCGAGGCTGATGCCGGTGCTCCCCATGTGCAACTTGCGGATGATGCCGTGCGCATTGGTCCGGGACCTGTGGGTGAATCCTATCTGCTGGCAGACAATATTCTTGCTGCTGCGGCCAAGAGCGGTGCCGAAGCAATTCATCCCGGTTATGGCTTTCTTAGTGAGAACGCGGCCTTTGCCGATGCCGTTGAGTCTGCTGGGCTAGTGTTTGTCGGCCCAACTCGTGAAGCGATTGATGTGATGGGTAACAAAGCAGAGTCGAAGCGTCGCATGATCGCGGCAGGCGTTCCCTGTGTGCCTGGTTATGAAGGCCATGATCAGACTGATGAGGTTCTGTTGGCTGAGGGCAATAAAATTGAATTGCCATTAATGGTAAAAGCAGCCGCGGGTGGCGGTGGTCGCGGTATGCGACTGGTCCATGATTATGCTGAGCTAGCGAATGCTATCAAGTTAGCCCGAGCTGAAGCAGAAGGGGCCTTTGGTTCCGGTGAGCTTATTCTCGAGAAGGCGATTATTCAGCCACGCCATGTGGAGATTCAGGTGTTTGCCGACACCATGGGCAATACCGTGCATCTGGGTGAGCGAGACTGTTCTGTTCAGCGTCGTCATCAGAAGGTGATCGAAGAAGCACCCTGTCCGGTGATGACCCCAGAGCTGCGAGCGCAGATGGGTCAGTCGGCTATTGATGCAGCCAAGAGTGTTAACTATCGCGGTGCCGGTACGGTCGAATTTTTATTGGATGCCAGCGGCTCATTCTATTTTCTAGAGATGAACACACGCCTGCAGGTAGAGCATCCAGTGACGGAGTTAATTACTGGCCTTGATCTGGTGGCGTTACAACTTAGCGTTGCCCAGGGCGAGCCTCTGGGTATGAGCCAAGATGATGTAAAGCTAGAAGGCGCTGCTATAGAAGTGCGCCTGTATACAGAAGACCCGAGCCAAGACTTTTTGCCTGCCTCTGGTCCTGTTGAATTATGGCAGCCAGCCACTGGTGTTGGCGTGCGCGTTGATGCCGGTATCTGCACAGGTCAGGCTATCAGTCCGTTCTATGATCCGATGGTGGCCAAGGTTATTGGCTATGGCCCAGATCGTGAAAGTGCACGATTACGATTGATCGAAGCGCTTAAGGAAACCGTATTGTTTGGCACGCCCAACAATAAGAATTTTCTGATTCAATGCCTCGAAAAGCAGCGCTTTATTGATGGTGCTGCGACCACTGCGTTTATTGCTGAAGAGTTCTCGGCAGAGGATTTACAGCAGGCACCACCGAGCTTTGCTGACAGTGCGGTTGCCGCGGTGATTGAATTAGCTCTAGAACACAGAAAACTGTTTGATCACAGCGTGCTGGTGAGTGCGAGCTTGAAGAACTGGGCTAGCGCCAGTGCAATAGTGTCTCGTAAACAATATCAGTTCGGGGAGTTGACCCATGATCTGGGCATAACGCCAACCGGCCCAGAGACATACCGCGTATTCGATGTTGCCAGTATTGAGGCAGACGTAGAAGTTGTTATGCTGGCCACTGATCTATCCATTGAAAAGAATAGCGCCAAGGTAATGGTCGATGGCGCAACGCTAACGGCGACCTATATGTCGCCGGTCAAAGGTCAGCTGCACTGTTCCATCGAAGGTCGGGGCGCGTTCTTCAAGGATATGATTCTTGTTGATGGCGTAGTAGAGGATGCAGCCGGCGGCGGCCGAGTTATATCACCAATGCACGGGCTGCTACTGGAAGTATTAGTTAAGCGCGGAGATACAGTAGTAAAAGGCCAAACTTTGGCCGTGCTGGAAGCTATGAAAATGCACTACGAAATTGTGGCAGAGATCGACGGCACCGTGGCAGAGGTAACTGCGGTTGCGGGTAAGCAGGTCGCGGCAGATGATGTACTAATTGAAATTACTGAACAGAATGAGGAAGCATAATGGCACTTAAACTTTGGCACTGCGCTGGTTCGCGATCAATTCGCCCCCTGTGGACATTGGAAGAGATGGGGTTGGATTTTGAGTTGGAAGTAATGAAGTTTCCGCCACGTTTTGTGCATGCTGGTTATACCGACATTAACCCCATTGGCACGGTGCCGTTTTTTACTGACGGTGCTGATGGTTCTGACACTCAGGTTCAGATGACGGAGTCTGCAGGTATTAGCCAGTATCTCGTTGATAGATATGGTTCCGCGGGCTCTGGACTCTCCAACTTAGCCATTGGTGTCGATGAGCCGGACTATGGTAGCTATCTTAATTGGCTGCATCGCAGTGATGCGACCCTGACTTTTCCTCAGACATTGGTATTGAGATACACCATTCTTGAGCCAGAGGCGACAAGGTTGCCCAAGGTTGCTGACGATTACAGTAAGTGGTTCCACTCGCGTCTGCGCACAGTAGAGGCGGCTATGGCCGAGCGAGAGTTTCTCTGCGGCGACCGTTTTACTATTGCAGATATTGCTGTGGGTTTTGCTCTGTACTTTGCAGAATTTCTTAAGTTGAGCGATGGCTTTAAGCCTAATACGCTAGCCTATTACGAGCGACTGAAAGCGCGTCCAGGATTTCAGCGTGCGACTCAATACGATTCGCCGTCGGCACTGCCAAAAGTAGATTAATATCAGCCTCCTAAGTAGTCTGATATCAAGCGCTAAATAAACAATAACAAATGAACAATAAAGAGAATTAGTCATGACAGCTAGCACCACCGCCAATGCCCCCGACCACAAAAAATACCCCAATCTTTTTACACCACTAGACTTGGGTTTTACCCAACTCAAAAATCGCGTAATCATGGGTTCCATGCACACGGCCTTGGAAGAAGTTGAGGGCGGGTTTGAGCGCCTAGCCGTTTATTTTGCTGAGCGCGCTAAGGGTGGTGTTGGCATGATGATCACCGGTGGTATAAGCCCTAACGAAGAAGGTAGTATGGGCTCAGAGATGTCGACCCCTGAACATGCCATTGGACATCGTCAGGTGACTGAAGCAGTGCATGCCGTGGATTCAGGTATTAAGATTTGTATGCAGATACTTCATGCAGGCCCTTTGGCTCATACGCCAACGATGGTTGGCCCTTCAGCGGTGCCTTCGCGCCTTTCACGAATGGTGCCCAATGAGCTTGACGAAGCCGGCGTACAGAAACAAATTGATGACCATGTTAACTGCGCCAAAATGGCCAAGTTGGCGGGTTATGACGGCGTTGAAATTATTGGTTCAGCGGGCTATCTACTGAGTACTTTTTTGGTTGAGAAAACTAATCAACGAGAGGACCAGTGGGGTGGCAGTTACGAGAACCGTATGCGCTTTCCCTTAGAAATTATGCGTCGCTGTCGTGCTGAAGTGGGCGAAAACTTTATTCTGATTTTCCGTATCGCGGCCATGGACATGTTGCAGGGTGGCATGTCCTGGGATGAGGTGGTATTGCTGGCCAAAGAAATGGAAAAAGCCGGTGCGACTATTATTAGCACTCACTTTACCTGGCATGAGTCTGCGGTACCCACGATCGCGACCATGGTGCCCCGTGCGGCGTTTTCGGGTGTCACCGGACGTCTGCGTAAAGAACTCAATATTCCTACTATTACTAGCAATCGAATTAACATGCCCGATGTGGCTGAGAAAGTACTGGCTGACGGGGATGCAGATCTAGTCTCTATGGCAAGGCCCATGCTGGCGGATGCAGAGCTGGTTAAAAAGGCATTTGAAGGTCGTGAAGATGAAATTAATACCTGCATCGGTTGTAACCAAGCCTGTTTAGACCATGGTTTTGAAGGTAAGGAAATTAGTTGTTTGGTTAACCCGAGAGCCCTTAACGAAACTTTTTTAAATTACGAGCCCAGCACGGCGCCCAAGAAAATAGCGGTAGTCGGTGCCGGCCCAGCGGGTCTGGCCTACGCCACTGTTGCAGCCGAGCGTGGTCATTCGGTAACACTCTATGATGCGGGCAGCGAGATTGGTGGGCAGTTTAATCTGGCCAAGCAGGTCCCGGGCAAAGAAGAGTTTTACGAAACCCTGAGATATTATTCGCGCATGTTGGAAGTACATCATGTGGATGTGCGCTTGAATACCAAGGTCTGTGCAGAGGATTTAAAAAACAATGGCTATGATCATGTGGTAGTTGCCACGGGCATTACGCCACGCACGCCAGAGGTTGAAGGTATTGATCACCCGAAAGTAGTGAGCTATGTGGATGTGATTCGCGGCAATGTTGCGGTGGGCAAAAAAGTGGCTGTGATGGGTGCCGGCGGTATTGGGTTCGATGTCTCGGAGCTAATTATGCACAAAGGCGTTTCTGCTGCCATGGATAAAGAGGTGTTTGCGCGAGAGTGGGGCATTGATTTTACCAACCATCCTCGCGGTGGCGTGACTGGCGTAGTCCCTCAGGTAGAAGCCGCAGATCGTCAGGTGTTTCTATTGCAGCGTAAATCGACGCCAGTAGGTCGTGGCCTGGGTAAAACCACTGGCTGGACACATCGTATGTCGCTTGCTAAGCGCGGCGTGCAAATGATGAATGGTATTGAATACAACAGAGTCGATGATCAGGGTTTGCATATTAGTATTGAGGGCGTGCCCCAGGTGCTTGACGTAGACACGGTGATTGTCTGTGCCGGCCAGGTGCCGAAACGTGCGCTCTATGATGAGTTGGCAGATAGCAGCATAGCGACCAGTCTAGTAGGCGGAGCCTATGAGGCATCGGAGCTGGATGCCAAGACTGCTATTAAGCAGGCTAGCGAGCTAGCGGCGGCGGTTTAATCCGAATCCGGAACGCTATTTTCTGCGTATTGTTGCTTACAAGTAAGGCTCATATTATTAGACCGCTAAGTCCGGTTTAATAATTGACATAATAAATGCCATAAATTAACGTGTGGCCATTAACTAATCTGTGGCAATAAATTTTACATTGAGGGGAAGATTCGTGGATATTAAGTTTTCAGCAGAAGATCTCGCATTTAGAGATGAAGTACGAGAGTTCTTTGCGACTGAATTTGACGCCGATACGGCAGCAAAATTAAGCGGTAGTCAGGGTTCTGATTACAAGCCAGCCATCGTGGCATGGCAGAAAAAGCTACATGCCAAAGGCTGGATCGCTCCGGGCTGGCCTGTAGAGTATGGCGGCACTGATTGGTCAGCAACGCAGAAATTTATCTATGAGACTGAGCGCGGTTTGGCCGGTATCCCAGATGTTGTTCCCTTTGGTCTGAAGATGGTTGCACCGGTAATCTATACCTTTGGTACCGAAGAGCAGAAAGCCAAATTTTTACCCCGAATTTTAGAAAGCGAAGACTGGTGGTGTCAGGGTTATTCTGAGCCCGGCGCTGGATCAGACTTGGCTGCATTGAATACCACTGCAGAATATGCCGGCGATGACTACATTGTTAATGGCCGTAAAATCTGGACCACATTTGCCCAGTACGCAGATTGGATTTTCTGTTTAGTGCGCACCAGTAAAGGTATGCGCAAGCAGCAGGGCATCAGCTTTTTACTGATCGACATGAACACCCCAGGTATTACGGTTAAGCCAATCGTGACTATCGATGGCAAGCACAGCCTGAATGAAGTGCTGTTTGAAGACGTTAAGGTCCCAATGGCTAACCTGATCGGTGAGCAGGATAAGGGTTGGACTTACGCCAAGGCGCTACTGGCGCATGAGCGTACGGGTATGGCTGAAATCGCTGACTCTACACGTTCACTGGATGCCTTGAAGAAGCGCGCGAGCGCCGAGATCAATGGTGGCCAAGCCATGATTAATGACCCTGTCTTCCAGATGCGTCTTTCCGATATTGAAATGGAACTGATGGCCCTGGAGTACACCGAGCTACGCGTGTTTGCCTCTATGGCTGCTGGCGGTATGCCTGGTCCTGAGTCTTCGCTGTTAAAGATTAAAGGCACTGAAATCACTCAGGCGATTCAAGAGTTACAACTTCAGCTAGCGGCGGATTACGGTGGTGCATTGCCCCATGATCTAAACGCTGAGCAGCTTGGACATGATTTTGCGTTCGAAGCCCGTGGCAAGTATATGTACGGTCGTGCGGCAACTATCTACGGTGGTTCCAATGAAGTGCAGCGCAATGTTATTGCGAAAGCGGTTCTGGGGCTTTAAGCGATTCGATAGCTATTGGTTCTAGTGCTTTAATAGGTTCTAGAGCTACGCGGCTCCCCTCGGGTTGAGCCTTTACAAGATTGAGGAGTAACAACTGATGAATTTTGATTTTACCGAAGAACAAACCATGATCAAAGACAGCGTTTCGCGCTTTGTGCGAGATGAGTACGACTTTGATACTAGACGCAGCATTATCGATTCAGAAGAGGGCATTAGCCGTAAATTCTGGACTATGTTTGCCGAGTTGGGTTGGTTGTCAGTGCCTTTCGCTGAAGAGTACGGCGGTTTTGGTGGCAGCGTTGAAGATATAGCCGCAGTGATGGAAGAGTTGGGTAAGGGTATTGTTGTTGAACCCTATGCCTCGACTGTTGTTGTGTTTGGTGGCCTGCTGTCTGCGTCAGATAACAGTGCCCTTAAAGAAGAAGTGATTCCAACCGTTATCGACGGTAGTTGTATGGGCTCTTTTGCCTGTGTTGAAGCCCAGTCTCGTTATGAGCTTAGCGATGTGGCGACCACTGCCGTTGCTGCTGATGGCGGTTACACCATCAACGGTGAAAAGACCGTTGTTGCCAATGGCGGCACGGCTAACAAGTTTGTGGTTAGCGCACGTACTAGCGGCGGGCAGTTTGATCGAGACGGCGTAAGCCTGTTTTTAGTCGATGCTACCACTGCGGGCGTTGATGTTAAAAGCTACAAAATGATGGATGGCCTAAGTGCCGCGACAGTTACGTTTAAAGATGTTGTGGTCACCGAGAGCCAGCTTCTTAATGCGGCGGGTGAGGGCATGGCGTTGATTGATCAGGTAATGCCACAGATTCTTATGGCCCTTAGTGCTGAGGCGCTAGGTATTATGGCAACACTGAATACTCTTACCGTTGAATACACCAAGGTTCGTCAGCAGTTTGATACGCCGATTAGTTCTTTCCAGGCTCTGCAGCACCGTATGGTAGATACCTTTATGGCCTGCGAGCAGACTAAGTCGATGCTCTATCGTGGTCTTTGCCAAGCCGGTGAAGATGATCGTGAAGCGTTGTCGAAATCAGTCCATGCGCTTAAAGCGACCGTTGCTCGTTATGGGCGACTGGTGGGTGAAGAAGCGATTCAGATTCACGGTGGTATTGGTATGACCGACGAACTGAATGTTGGCCATTATGTTAAGCGTCTTATGATGATTAATGTGAGCTTTGGCGATGGCGATTTCCATCAGAAAAAGTTTAACCAACTGGCGTATTCTGCGTGAGTATAAGCGTTGCAGCGGCAGGAATGTCGCTGCTCGCCGGTGTTTCGGTTGGCGTTTATTGGCTAACCCGAGATACCTTAAGTCAGTATGATCTTCCCCCGGGCCAGCTGTTTAGCCCGGCGGACGATAAAGCTAAGCAGGCCTCTGCCAAGGCTATTGCAGCTATTAATGCGCGGCTTAAAGCCAGAGCAGGCCAGCATGAAAACCTGCCCTGGAAAGAGCGCGTATTAACCATGCGTGTGACCATGGATGAGTTTTTCGCCGGTGCTAAAACTATCAGCGATTTTACCCCTGTGGATGCAGGCGGTGTAAACGCAGAATGGGTTACAGCACCCGGTGTCGATAGCAGTCGACGTTTTTTATATATTCATGGCGGCGCTTTTTTTGCCGGCAGCCCCAAAAGCCATCGTGTTCTCACTAGCAAACTTTCCGAAATCACTAACAGTGCAGTGCTGTCGATCGACTATCGATTAACCCCAGAGAACAGCCGTATGGCCTGCGTGGAAGACTGTCGCAGCAGCTATGACTGGATGCTTAAGAATGGCCCTGAGGGCCCAGATAGTTTAGCCCCAACCGCAGTCTTTGTGGCGGGTGATTCAGCAGGCGGTAACCTAACGTTGTCGCTGCTTAACTGGATACGGGATAACCAACGTCCGGCGCCAAATGCAGCCCTGGCACTTTCACCTATTACTGATGGTCGTTTCACCAGCCCGAGTATTAGAAGTAATCTTGAAACCGATGTAATGCTTAAGCCGCTGGCTAAACGTGTTAGTTGGTTGCCTGGATTTTTGCTGGGTCTAGGCGCGCGTGTTATGGGCGGTCGCGGTGCATCGAATCCTGTGATCTCACCACTATTAGCCGATCTCTCTGGCTTGCCACCGATTCTGGTGCAATGCAGCGAATGTGAAATTTTACGTGATGACGGTCGTCGTTATGTGAATAAAGCGGTGGAAGCGGGCACTAATGCCATCTTGCAGCGATGGGATAATGTGCCCCATGTGTGGCCAATTTTTCATCCTGAGCTGCCAGAAGCAGCCGAGGCTTTTGCTGAGATAGAGGCATTTTTTAAGCGTCACTCTTGATTACAAGAGGATGACAAGAGGATGGCAAGTTAGTTACACGGAAATTATTAGCCGTTAAATTCGGCAGCCTATTAGGCCTATCATTTGATAGGCCTTTTTGTTGGGCGCCCGGCTGACTAAGGTCTTCTAATCAGCGCTCTTTATTAGCAGTTTTGATTAGCGCTTTTGATTAGCCCTTAGGCTTTCTTAAAACCAACGCTGGTGTAGATTCAAAGTAGGCTATAAATTCTGGATCTGATCCCCATTTCTTTTTCGCCATGGCTTCCAATAATGGAATGCCACTGACTTTGGTGAGTAAGAAATAAACAAAGACGGGAGATATCATGGTGGCCAGTTGCCAACCGGATAGAACGGGAACTGCTACCAGTGCCAGACCCAACCATAATGTTATTTCACCGAAGTAATTAGGATGCCTAGACCAGGCCCAGATGCCGCTGGTGATAAAACGATCACGGTTCTCGGGAATTTTTCTAAAGTTGGTTTTCTGTCGATCGGCTGTTATTTCGATAGCCATGCCCGCTAACCACAGGGCAATGCCCACATAGGCGAAACCACCCAGAGGCACTGTTGTGTTGGAGGTAATAGCCGCTAAGCCTGCAGCCATGGTTACCAGCACCCACAGGCCACCCAGGGTCCAGGTCATTAGGAACCAGGTGAATTTGGTTTTCATTACAGTGAAGCGTTTGTCTTGGCCATCTTTCTTTATACGCCCGAACAGAAAAGACCCTAGGCGCACGGCCCAGATAATAATCATGGCGCAGATAATCAAATCTCTAATATCCAGCTGGGGGTTTAAATAGACGGCGGCTGCCACTGTACTGATATAGGAAATCGAACCGGTTAAGTCAAAATAATGCTCGGTTTGAAAGCCGAAAGACGGGATAAACACTAGCCAGTGCAGGGCAAATCCAATTGATCCGCAGAGTGCAAATAGCGCCATACCCTGATAGGTAACACTGCCTTGGCTACCGGCTAATAATATTAGCGATCCCAGAACAATGGAGATGATTATGCCGATAAGGGTGGTTGAGGTTTTCATTATTATTATTCTCTTTACCGTTGGTTATCTAAGAGGCCTCTGTCGGTATCAGTATCTAAGGACAGTAGCCAGTAATTCTTGCTGTAGGTTTTTACGGCCCTAAAACAAGAATAGATCGCCTTGGATCATTAGCCTAGATTACGACTGGCCAGCTTCCCTAGAAGGCATCAACAAACTTATAGGGGTCATGGTCGGCGCAGCCGCCACCGGCGAGATCAGTGTAGCGCTCGTTATCCCAGTAGTCGCTGCTGTGATAAGACATTAAGAAGCTCTCCACAAAGAGTCGGCAGCGCTCTTCTTGGTTGGCCATCATTGTGTCTGATTCAATGCGGGCCATTAATTCTTCAGGGGTTGGGTTGTAGTGTTCCATGCGCCAGCCACCGTCGGCGGGACTGTCGAGTACCATAATATTGGCGTCGTTTTCCTGCCAGACAGTCCATTCTGGCTGCTGCTGAAAGGCCCCTTTGTCTGGGGAGCCGCTGTGGGCAAATCTGCCCCAGTAATTCATCATGGCGTTGGATAGAGCGGCACGACCGGGTTGGCTTTCTGGTTCATACAAAAAGGGCAGTCTTAGGCCGCCGACAAAGTCGTTAAAGACAAAGCTAATCTCACTACCATGACCTGCACCGAACAGGGTTGGCAGATCAACGATCCAGCTGGAGGGAGACTCGTCCCAGTCAAATCTGTAGCCATAGATACCAATTTCGGGGTTTGCCGAGCGCATAAGTTTGGCTATTTGGCTGACGCCAAACATATGCCAGCGCTGAGAGCGGTACTCTGCGTATCGCTGGTAACGTTCGATATCTTTAATGACTGGACGCACACCAAATTGTTGTCTGACAAAGTCGGGGTCTGTGGCCATAAAGGCTTTATCTTCATCACGGTTAGCGCCCATGATCATGGGTACTGCGTTGTAAGCGCCAGCCTGACCAAATACCTCTGCCATAGGCTGTGCGGGCAGTACATGGCCGTCTCGGAGTAGCTGTGGGGTCTGGGGTGTTTCGGGTTGTTTTACTAACTGCATGCCGGCATTGATCAACATTTCTGGGGTCTGCTGATACAGAAAGGCAGCAATGGCTTCTTCGCTCATTAGGCTCAGGTCGTTTTTTGCCTCAGTGCGATCAGTTGCTGTGTCTTTACTGATCAGCAGCTGAGCCAGTATTTCATTGGAGCTGTTGGGCCAGCCTGGTTGCTGCTCATCAGTAAAGTTTTCGGCACTGGCAGGGGTTTCGGTTCTAGTCGATCCACTTTGACTGATGGCTTTGTGAAACAGGCCTTTGGCGAGGGGTGACGCCAATAGGCCAAAGACATTACGGCCACCTGCAGATTCTCCAAAGATGGTGACATTAGAAGGGTCGCCGCCGAAGGCATGAATGTTTGTTTGTATCCATTGCAGAGCGGCAATAATATCGAGAAGGCCGTAGTTGCCAGAGGCATCCTCTAGGTTGGCTGAGGCGTTGCGAAGTGCGCTGTGGGTGAACCAGCCAAGCGGGCCGAGGCGATAGTTGACCGAGACAAACACTACCTGCTGATCGCTGGCGATGTTTTGGCCGGTATAGAAGCGAGCGGACCCAACGCTGTTGCCACCACCATGAATCCATAGCATTACTGGGAGCTTTTGCTGGTTTGTGCTGTTGTTGGTGCTAGGGCTGTTAATTTCAGGGCTATTTATTATGGGATCATTTGTTACCGTGCCTTCAATCTCAGTGCGGGCAACCGACAGTTGGCGGGGTGCCCAGATATTTAAATACAGACAGTCTTCACTGCCGACTACCTCGCCTAACTCACCAGGCTCTCCTGCGAGAAATGTCCAATGCTGGGCGCAGGGTGCGGTCGTTTTTAAGGCAGGTAATAGTTCTTCCCAGGGCTGTGCCGGCTGCGGTGCACGCCAGCGCAATGGACCGACAGGCGGCGCGGCATAGGGTATGCCTAGCCAACTGTGAGTATTGTTGCTGTCTGAAAAGCCAATGACCTGACCGCTGTCGATAGTTCGCACTGTGGCTGAGTCTGGGTCATGGGGCAGGGCAACTGAGGCGGTCATGTTGTCTATGTCTGGGCTGTCGACGTTCATCAGACTGAATACGGCGATGGCTAGAATCATTAATACTGCAGCTATGGGCAGTACTTTTATAAGTAGCACTTTTTTATAGGACATCACTGGTTCTCTTTTGATTCTAGGCGGGTGTTTTTATTATCTGGCTTTTTGTAACAAGCTCTTGTTGAACAGGCTCTTCTTGAACAAGCTCTTCTATCCAGTATTCTTATTAAGCGCTCAAAACTAAACAGCGCCCTAAATAGGAGTGGGAGCGCTGTATTTTAGAGTACTGTATTTTAGAGTACTTTGTTCTAGCTAGCTATTATCGCTCGTTAATCGAGCGAACGTCACTTAATCAAGTAAAAGGTTAGCAAGGTGCAGCCGATGATGTTGCGCATCGCCATATTGGTGCTGAATCCAAAGTGCCCGGCGCAGATAGAGCTGTGCATCGCATTCATAGGTGAAGCCCATGCCACCATGGAACTGAATGGCGCGATCGCCGGCAAACATAAGAGCATCTGTGGCCTGTGCTTTGGCCATACGGCAGGCAACATCGGCATCATGGTCCAGAGTTTCATCACCGACAACCGTGGCAGCGTGGTAGATGAGGGTGCGGGCTGAGTCCATACCGATAAGCATTTCGACTGTTGGATGTTTAAGAGACTGGTAGGAGCCGATTAGGCGGCCAAACTGAATTCTGCTAGTTAGGTAACCAACCACAACATCCAGTGCCGCAGCCGCGCTGCCAGTAGCCTCTGCAGCCATTAGTAGAGCGCCAATCAACTTGCTATCCCGCAGGGCAGCTTCACTGCTAGGCAATATGGCATCGGCGCTGACGGTTATGCCGCTAAAATTAACGGTGCAGGCACGCTTAGTCTCATCGATAAGTACTTTGCTAGTTAGTGCGTCAGTAGATAGCTGGCTAGCCTCAACCAATACCAACACCTGAGCGCCCTTATGATTAGCCAGGACAATAAAGAAGTCGGCCACGGCCGCATCATTAACAAATAGCTTGCTGCCCTGAAGCTCTAAGCTTGCGGATAGTTCGCAGCTAGTTGACGTAGCGCCCCAGTCTTCGTTGTCTAGTAGCGCCAGGGTACCAACACTGCCTTCAGCAACTTTGGGTAGCCATTGGGCTTTCTGTTCGTCGCTGCCACCTCGAAGAAGTGCTTGGGATGCAATAGTCGTAGAGATATAGGGCGTACTGAGTAGATGACGCCCCATGCTCTCCACTAAGGGTATGGTTGAGCCGATCCCCAGTTCTGAGCCACCGTACTGTTCGGGAATGGCGATGCCGGTCCAGCCTAGGGCGACCATTTCTGCCCAGACGTCGGCGCTGTAGCCGTTCTCTGACCCCAGTAAGCTGCGTACGGCGGTGATATCAGATCTGTCGCTGCAGAAGCTCTTCGCGCTGTCGAGAATCATGGCCTGCTCTTCGCTAAAGGCCAGTGTCATGTTGGTCGCTCTTTTTATATTTGCTGTCGCTGTCATTGTTTTATTCTCCGCCCTAATCTTTTGGTAGGCCGAGCACATGCTCGCCGACAATATTGGCCTGTACCTGACTGGTACCGCCACCGATGGTAGTAGAGAAGTTATTCATATAGGCGCGCTGCCAAAACCCGCCGTCAACACTGTCGTCATCGCCGACATATAGCGAGCCCTGAGCACCCTGCAGCGTTAGCGCATACTGGCGCATACGGCGGAAGAACTCGGTGCTGCGGAGCTTGCCTGATAGGGACAGGGAGTTTGGGTAGTCTGCGCATAGCGCTGGAATGGCGATGCGGTTTTCGGCCAGATAAAGCGCTTTCTCTTCGATCAGGAACTTGACTAGATTGTCTCGAGTAACGGGATCCTTCATCAGGGGCTGGCCTTCACGCTCAACGTCCTGTGCCATTTTAAGCAGATCATTCATCACAATAGACAGAATCGAGATGCCACCGGCAGCGCCAGCTTCGGCACCGCGCTCATACTGCAAGGTCTTCATGGCGATACGCCAGCCCTGACCCTCTTCACCCATAATGCAGTCCGCGGGGATGCGAGCATCGGTAAAGAATGTCTCGGTAAAACCATACTCGCCAGTAAGCTTTTTGATGGGCTGGGTGGTAATGCCATCGGTGTGCATAGGGGCGAGGAAAAACGATAGGCCGTTGTAGCGGCGTTCAACCTGCGCGTCGGTGCGCGCGAGAAGGATCATATATTTGGCATAGTTACCCATGGTCGTCCAAATCTTGCTGCCATTGAGTACATAGTCAGAACCATCCCGTTCTGCTTTGGTCTGGATGCTGCCGAGATCGGAGCCATGGTTTGGCTCTGAGAAGCCCTGGCACCAGATATCATCGGCATTAAGAATGCCTTTGAGGTGCTTATCTTTTTCATAGTCACTACCGATGTCCATAATCAATGGACCTGCCCAGCCAAGGCCAATCACATTAAAGCAGATGGGTACTCTAAGACGTTTCATCTCTTGGTCAGCAATGCTCTGATAGACCGGAGCCATGCCGCGGCCACCGTATTTCTCAGGCCATGCCATGCCTAGATAACCCGAGGACCAGACCTTGTATTGCCACTGTCGAAGAAAATCGAGCACCCGTTCGGAGCCGACTTCCATAAATGTTTGCGGGAGTAAGAACCCTGGGTCGGCGGGTCGGTTATGTTCTAACCAGGCGGCGACTTCGGCACGAAACTCTCTGTGCTCTGGTGCCTCTATTGTTACAGCTGAGGCTTTATTGATCATCTGCGAGTGAGTATCGGCAGTCATTTAGGCTATCTCTCTGGAGTTTTGCTTTACCTTAGCTAGAGCCCTGATGTGGGTCTGTTTAATGGGTGCCAATCGGTCGTGATTTGGCGCCAATTAATCGATCTACAGTGAGTTATAAATTCGCGCTGTAGCATCAGCTCGGTAATATGATTTTTTAGGCGGGGTCGTTATTGCTTTAAATATTAATGTAAAGAATTACATTAATTAAATAAACCTATGATAAATAACAATAAAGTACTTTTGTATCTGGGTTATTTGAGATTCTTTTTATAGTTCTTTTTACTGTTATTTTCGCCTAATGGATTCTCGGTCGCGATCATCGAATCTGTCAGAGCAAGTCTATAGTGCTAACTCTCTAATACGCAGTCTATAATGCATCGCATAATTAGACCAACCAGCCCAAGGAACAGCCTCCATGACTGACCCCGCCAGCACTGCAGATGCCGTACTTAACAATGAAAAAACCTTTTTAGGACATCCACGGGGGCTGGTGATTCTGTTCCTCACTGAGATGTGGGAGCGTTTTTCTTATTACGGGATGCGCGGCCTGTTAATTGTTTACCTCACGCAGCACTTTCTATTCTCTGATGAGAAATCGAGCCTGATCTACGGTGCTTACACCGCGCTAGTGTATGTAATGACTATTGTGGGAGGCTCATTGGCAGATCGCTATTTAGGCGCCAGAAAGGCGGTGACCTTTGGCGCTATCTTGTTGACCTTGGGCCACTTTGGGATGACCTTTGAGGGGGATGGCTCTAAGCAGCTGTTACAGCATGGGGAGAACCAGTATCAGATAAAACTCGATGCCCGCGGCGGTGATGCGCGCCAGCAGATTATTACTGACCTAGGAAGCTCCTATGTCACCTTCACCGAAACCACCATGGATATCGCTGAGCCTGAGGCCGTGGGTTTGCCTGCCAGTATTGACCGCGATCAGTTCACCATGCGGGTAGAGACAGAAGAGCGCTACCTGAACATTCTTTATCTATCCCTAGCACTTTTGATTGCGGGGGTTGGTTTTCTTAAGGCCAATATCTCAACCATTGTGGGTTCGCTGTATGGCTTTGGTGACACACGCCGTGACTCTGGTTTTACCATCTTTTATATGGGCATCAATATAGGGGCGTTCTTGGCTTCTATCTTCTGTGGCTATCTGGGTATTGTGCATGGCTGGAAGTATGGCTTTGGTCTGGCCGGTATTGGTATGTTACTGGGGTTGGTTATCTTCCTGTCCTGTCAGAGCTGGTTACAGGGGAAGGGGGAGCCACCCTCAGCTGAAAAGCTTAAAGAGAAGGTGTTTCTATTTATAAATGTGGAGACCATGTGTTATTTGATCGGTATCGGCATTATTGGTCTGTCTATGCTGCTGGTGAAAAACGAAGATCTGGTTGGCGGCATATTGGGGCCTCTGGGTATTTTGATGTTTATCGGTCTGGTGACCTTTGCCTTTACCCAGCTTAAGGGGGATGAGCGCTCACGTATGTTGGCGGCTATTTACTTTGTGCTGGCGCAGATTCCTTTCTGGGCGCTATTTGAGCAGGCTGGTTCTTCACTTAATTTGTTTACCGCCCGCTTGGTGGATCGTGAAATGATGGGTTGGTCGGTACCTGGTCCCATTTTCCAATCGTTAAACGCCGGTTTTATCTTTATCTTTGCGCCGCTAATGGCTTGGCTGTGGATATGGTTGGCCAGACGTCAGCTCAATCCTTCTACGCCGGTTAAGTTTGCGCTGGGTGTGGCTATGGCGGGTCTTGGCTTCCTTGTGTTGGTAGCTGGTATGAAAGGCACGGGCACAGTAGGGCTTACGCCGGTGATCTTTATCTTCCTGATCTATTGGATTCATACTATGGGGGAGCTGTTGGTATCGCCTGTGGGACTGTCGGTAGTTACTAAGCTGGCACCTGTGCGTATTGTGGGTATGACCATGGGCGCCTGGTTCCTCTATTCAGGACTGTCTAACTTCCTTGCCGGTGTTATTGCGCGCACAACGGGAGCAGAAACTATCGGTGGTCAGATGACCAATGTGGCTGCTGCTAAGGCGGGCTACATTGAGGTCTACACGCAGGTGGGCTTTATCGCCATTGGTATTGCGGTACTGATGTTATTGATCTCTCCGACGATTACTAAAATGATGCGCGGGGCAGACTAAGTATGAACCTGCACCTGACATTAGCACTTAAATTAGTACTTAAGTTACCCGTAGTTCTTGCTCTGAGCCTATTGCTGGGTGCCTGTGAACAGGCGCCCAAGGAAACGGCGGCGGAGTTTGTTGCTCGGGTAGAAGCGGAGAGCAATGAGCTCAACAAGGAACTGAGTGCGGCCTTTTGGGTACGAAACACCTATATCACTCCAGACACCGCAATACTGGCCGCTAAAGCCGGTGAGCGTGGCCTGGCCTTTGAGAGCCGGATTGTTAATCAAGCCAAGCAGTACAGTGGTACTGAGATGGATCCCCATACTGCTCGGGCGATTGAGTTAATGCTGCGAGGCTCCTCTGCGCCGGCGCCCAATGATGCTGAACTACAGGCTGAACTATCGGCGATTCTGACGGATATGAACGGGCAGTATGGTGCAGGTAAGTACTGTAATGCTGCGGGGGAGTGCAGAGAGCTTCAAGAACTTGAGTCTATATTGGCCGATTCTCGAGATTACGATGAATTGCTAGATGTCTGGCAGGGCTGGCGTCAGGTATCGCCACCTTACCGCAAGCAGTATCAGCGTTTTGTAGAGATTGCTAATCAGGGAGCGGTAGACTTCGGTTATAAGAATCTGGCTGAGTTATGGAAGGGCGGCTACGACATGGATAGCCATACCTTTACCATCGAGGCACGGGGGCTCTGGGATCAGGTTAAGCCTTTTTATGATGAGCTACATTGCCATGTTCGTGCAGTACTCAGCGACACCTATGGCGCAGATAAGGTCTCTCTAGACGGCCCGATCCCTGCACATTTACTGGGCAATATGTGGTCGCAAACCTGGGACAATCTATACCCTATGCTGGAACCTTTCGAGGGGGTGGCTTCTCTGGATGTGACTGCGGCTCTAAAGGCCCAGGACTACGATGAGGTGCGCATGACCAAAACCGCCGAGGGCTTTTTTACCTCTCTGGGTTTACCGGCACTGCCTGAAAGTTTTTACAAAAACTCCATGCTCAAAAAACCTCGAGATCGCAATGTAGTCTGCCATGCCAGTGCCTGGGATATTGATAATGGCAATGACCCAAGAATTAAACAATGTGTTGAGGTTAACGAAGAACAGCTAGGTACGCTGCACCACGAGCTTGGCCATATCTATTATTACCTAATGTACAAAGACCAGCCCTCAAGCTTCAAGGGGGGTGCCCATGATGGTTTTCATGAGGCGATTGGCGACACCATTCAGCTGTCTATGACACCAGCCTATCTCAAGAAAATGGGGTTGGTTGATGAGGTGACTGAAAGCTACGAGGCCACCATTAATAAGCAGATGAAACTGGCGCTGGAAAAGATTGCCTTTCTACCCTTCGGTAAAATGATCGATGAATGGCGCTGGAAGGTGTTCTCCGGAGAGATAGCGCCGGAAGACTACAATGCTGGCTGGTGGAAGCTGCGTGAGGAATATCAGGGCATTAAGGCGCCAATAGCGCGTACTGAGGCAGATTTTGACCCAGGTGCCAAGTACCATATTCCGGGCAATACGCCATACACCCGATATTTTCTGTCATTTATTATGCAGTTCCAGTTCCACAAGGCGCTGTGCGAGGCGGCGGGGTTTGATGGGCCACTTCATGAATGCTCTATCTATAACAATAAAGCTGCCGGTGAGAAGCTGGGCACTATGTTGGCCATGGGCCAGAGTAAGCCCTGGCCGGACGCTATGGAGGCTCTGACTGGACAGCGGAGTATGGATGGCAGTGCGATCATTGATTACTTTGCGCCGCTCAATAGCTGGTTAAAGGAACAGAATAAAGACCGCTCCTGTGGCTGGTAGTTAGGCAGACTTTCAAAAAGTTATAGCGATAAAAAAGGCAGCCAAGTGGCTGCCTTTTTTTATGAGTCGAATATTTTCACAGCAAGCCTAGGGTTAGTAAAACAGCAGGGGGTGGCTTAGGTGGCCCTCACAAAACTGCGACAGATCCAGCTCTTCATCTTCGGGGTATAGGGTATTAATGTTAATGCTGGGACCAGATAACAGTGCCGCAGGGCCTAGGGTGCTTACTGTGCTGTGGACGCTAATAAACCGTTTAAGCTCACCCTTGAGATTTATCTGCATTCTGAAGCTGGACATAGGTTCTAATTTGGCCGCGCGCTGACGCCAGTCGGCAGGCACATTTTCGTGGCTGGCCAGACGGTCACGCATCTCATGGTCTCGGGGATTGTCGCTAAATAATGTCCGCTGTTCGAGGGACATCAAAATAACCGAGAGGGTGTCTTCCCATCCACTGATAAACGTACCCGCACCCTGGCGACTAAATAGAAATTCAAAGTTGTTGGTGACGCTATCCAATGTGGCTTTGTTAATGGTCTGGTTAAACAGGCCAACCCAGCCGCGATTGACCATCAGGATATCGTTGGACTCGTTGAGCACGATAGCGGGGTATGGGTCGAGCGCCTTGAGGGACATGGTCATTGTTTTGCGCAACCACTTTAGCTCGGGAGCATGAAAGTCTAGCTCGCCGGTGCTGGGCAAAAAGCCGGCTGCGATGAGTAAATGGTTGGTGTCACGCTGCCCGAGCTCTAGGGCCGTGGCTATATCCATGGCGATCGTTTGACTGGGACGGCTGCTGCCATTTTCGAGGCGGCTAATATGTCTCGGTGAGCTGTTAATTAGGTCTGCGAGCTGTTGCTGGCTAAAGCTATGCACGCCGCGCCAAAATTTCAGGAAACGGCCAAATGCTAGGCTGGTATCTGGCTCTTTGTCGTCTGAATAGGAGGTAGTAATTGGCTGCAACTCACAATGGTGTTGGACTGCAAGCATGGTAGTCATCCGTCCGCACAAGCACAACCTAATTGGGGCATGGTCAAGATCAGCTTTCGTGATGAGGCTGGCCGTTTAAACGGTCTTTTAGCCTGTTGAGGCTCTCTCTAACGGACATTCTAACCGGTCATTCAAACCGGACATAGCATGTCATGGTCATTGGGCGGCAGGTTGTTCAGACTGGTATCAACTTATTGCGCTGATATACAGGCGTTTCTATAGATTCCCCAACGAGGAGAGAGCTTATGCCACAGGTTATTAAGAAATCTGAAATTGAACAGTATATTGGCCATGTCTGTGAACCCACAGCTTGGTTCGAAGTCACTCAGGAGCAGGTTAATGAATTTGCCGAGTGCACCTTAGATCGCCAGTTTATTCATATTGATCCTGTCGCCGCAGCGCAAACGCCGTTTGGCGGAACCATTGCCCACGGCTTTTTGACTCTGTCTATGCTGTCTTACTTCTCTGAGAGCTATAACCTGCTCATCGAAGGCATTTATATGGGTGTTAACAAGGGGTTTGATAAGGTGCGTTTTGTTGCTCCGGTTCGAGTTGGCAGCAAGATTCGTTGTCATGCCACTGTCGCTGAGATCATTGAGAAGCGTCCTGGCCAGTACGATTTTAAAGTTGAAGTCTCGGTTGAGATTGAGGGTGGCGATAAGCCTGCTCTGGTTGCCGAGTGGTTAAGCGTTCAGATGGTTAAGTAATTACACTTTTAAGTAAGGGAAATTTAGCATGAGCATTAATTTTGAAGGAAGAGTCGCAATTGTGACAGGTGCAGGCAATGGCCTAGGGCGCTCTCACGCATTGGCACTTGCCGAGCGCGGTGCCAAAGTAGTGGTAAACGATCTTGGCGGCGCAAGAGATGGCACTGGTGCCTCTTCTGATGCGGCCATGGAAGTGGTTAGCATGATCGAAGCAGCGGGCGGCCAAGCGTTTGCCCACGGTGCCAATGTTGCCAACTTCGATGAAGTGCAGGATATGGTTGCTCAGGCAATGGAGAAATGGGGCCGTGTTGATATTTTGGTTAACAATGCCGGTATTCTTCGTGATAAGTCATTTAGCAAGATGGATCTGGCGGACTTTAAACTGGTGATGGATGTTCATCTAATGGGCTCTGTTAACTGCTGTAAGGCTGTATGGGACATTATGCGCGAACAGAATTATGGTCGTATTGTAATGACTACTTCTTCTAGCGGCATGTACGGTAACTTTGGTCAGACTAACTACGGTGCGGCCAAGATGGCGGTACTGGGCCTTATGAACACCCTGGTTCTCGAAGGCGGCAAGAATAACATTCATGTTAATGCTCTGGCACCCACTGCAGGCACGCGCATGACTGAAGATCTTATGCCTCCGGAAATGTTAGGTTTGTTGACGGCAGAATCTGTTACCGCAGCAGCCTTGGTTCTCTGTGATGAGAGCGCGCCAACAAGAACTATCCTCTGCGCCGGTGCTGGCGGATATGCTAAGGCTGGCATGTATGAGACTGATGGTATTTTCTTGGCCCAAGATGAGCAGAGCCCTGAAGCTATTGTGGCTCAGTGGGATGAACTCAGTGACCTATCAAATCATCAGCCTCTGGAATCCGGTGGCAAGCAGACTGAGAAGTTTTTGATGAAGGCGATGGCTGCGCTAAAAAAAGCGTAACTTAAAATTTTAATATTAAAAATAACAGCAAAATAATCTAAGGAAATCATTATGAAAGAAGCAGTAATCGTTTCAGCCGCTCGTACCCCAATCGGTAGAGCTTTCCGCGGTGCATTCAACAATCTTGAATCACCTTCTATGAGCTCTCATGCTATTAGTGCAGCAGTTGCTCGCGCTGGCGTTGATCCAGGCGAGATCGATGACTGCATTATGGGTGCTGCGATGCAGCAGGGCACTCAGACTATGAATCTTGGTCGTCAAGCGGCTATGGCTTCTGGCCTACCTGTTTCTGTTTCTGGTATGACTGTTGACCGTCAATGTTCTTCTGGTCTGATGGCTATTTCTATCGGCGCTAACAACATCACTAACGATGGCTGTTCAGTGATTGTTGCCGGTGGCTGTGAGAGCATCAGCTTGATTCAAAACGAAAAGTTCAATGTTCACCGTGTTGCCGATCCATTGGCCATGAAGCACGCACCTTTGATTCATATGCCTATGCTAGACACTGCTGAGACTGTTGCTAACCGTTACAGCATCTCTCGTGAAGCACAGGATGAATACTCAGTGATTTCTCAGGCGCGTACTGCTGCTGCTCAAGAAGCTGGCCTGTATGCAGATGAGATTGTTCCTGTTACTGCTACTAAGCTTGTGACTAATCGCGAAACTGGCGAAGTGACTGAAGAAGTTGTAACTCTGGCTAAAGATGAAGGCAACCGTCCTGGTACTAACCTGGAAGGTCTTGCTGGTTTGAAGGCTGTTCGCAATGGCGGCACCATCACTGGCGGCAACGCGTCACAGCTATCTGACGGCGCAGCTGCTGTTGTTCTGATGGACGGCACTTTGGCTTCTCAGCGTAACCTTGAGCCACTCGGTGTGTATCGCGGTATGGCTGTTGCTGGTTGCGAACCTGACGAAATGGGTATTGGCCCGGTTTTCGCTATTCCTAAGCTGCTCAAGCGCAATGGTCTGAAGATTGAAGATATTGGTTTGTGGGAATTGAACGAAGCGTTCGCTGTACAGGTTATTTACTGTCGCGATAAGTTGGGCATTCCTATGGATCGTTTAAACGTTAACGGCGGTTCTATCTCTATCGGTCACCCATTTGGTATGAGTGGCGCGCGCATGGTTATGCACGCACTGATGGAAGGCAAGCGTCGCGGCGAGAAGTACGTTGTTATCACTATGTGTGTTGGTGGTGGTATGGGTGCTGCTGGTCTGTTTGAAGTACTTTAATTTTAAATTCTTGAATTAGAATTTTTTAGTTAAAAGTACGGTAGTAAATGTTAGAAAACGTCATCGGTTCATTTTAGAATCGGTGGCGTTCAGACACAGGGATTCCCCTATAAAACACGCTGTAAATAGGGCCGCTACCGGCATCCATGCCTCACGCGACACTCGCACATCCATGTGCAGCGTCCATGTAAGCTCAGATGCCGCGTCCATGCGGCATATGGTTTTATAAGGGAATCCCTGTGTCTAAACTTAATGCGCACCACTGCGATACTTAATAGGTTTTTTTGTTGAGAATATGTCACAAATGGTGATGCTAAGTTGGCTGTGAAAGTTGCTGAGGAGGACCGTGAGCAGCAGGGATGCTGCTCCAGAGCGTACACGGATGTATTTACAGCGTGTCCTCCTCAGTAGCTTTTACAGCCAACGCGACCAAACTCCCTCCATGCGATAATAATAAGAAAGTAAAGGCCAGCCTGACATGAACAAAAATCTTAGCCGAAAAGTAGTCCTTTCCTTAGCAGCGCTATTTTTAGTGAGTGGTTGCGATCAGTCGCAACAAGCATCGCCAACCGTTAAATCGGAAGCAAGCAAATTCACTATAGCGGCCAATCAAAAATTCGCTGACAACCTAGATCTTGATCATCAGCAAGACTTCGAAGATGCAAGACGCGGAATGGTTGCTGAAGCACCTAACGATTCGGTGACTGCTGCCAGTGGCATACAAATTTGGGATGGGGCTGCCTATGATTTTATTCAGGGTGAAGCGCCAGACACTGTTAACCCAAGCCTATGGCGTCAGGCCAAATTAAATAATATTCGTGGACTATTTAAAGTCGATGAAGGCATTTACCAATTGCGCGGTTTTGACCTTGCCAACAGTACATTGATCAAAAGCGACAATGGCTGGATTCTGGTCGATCCGTTAACCACCTTGGAAACTACAAAGTCTGCCATGGACTTTGCAGAACTGCATCTGGGCAAGATCAATTTAACCGGCGTTATTTTTACCCATAGCCATGTGGATCATTTTGGTGGTGTGCTTGCGTTAATTAATGCGCAGGAAGCCGTGGCTAAGAATGTGCCAATTATTGCCCCGGTTGGATTTATGGCCGAGGCCACCAGTGAGAATATTATCGCCGGGCCTACCATGACCCGTCGCGGTAGCTATATGTTTGGCGATCTGCTCGAGCGGTCAGCGACTGGCCATGTGGATGCGGGTTTGGGTAAGCAGGTTATCTTTGGCAGCATTTCAATTCTTCCTCCTACCGTGGTAATCGATCAGCCTGAAAGCAGGATGGTTGTGGATGGCGTTGAGTTCGATTTTTATAATATGCCGGGTACTGAAGCCCCTGCGGAACTTACGTTTTATCTTCCCAAGTGGAAGGCATTCTGTGGTGCGGAAATTCTTAGTCATGTCATGCATAACGTGCTGACCTTGCGGGGCGCGAAGGTTCGCGATGCGTTGTTGTGGAGTGACTATATTGGGCAATCTATTGATCGGTTAGATGAGGTTGAGGTGTTCTTTAACAGTCATCACTGGCCTACCTGGGGTCACGACCGCATTATTACCCAGATGCAGCAGCAACAAGATATGTACAAGTTTACCCATGACCAGACATTGCGTCTGGCCAATATTGGTTACACGCCAAAAGAAATTGCCGAGCGCATAAAGCTGCCAGAAAGTCTGGCGGGTAATTTTCATCTTCGCGGCTATTACGGAACCCTGAGTCATAACAGTAAGGCGGTTTATCAGCATTATTTTGGTTGGTATGAGGGTAACCCAGCACAGCTTAATCCATTGCCGCCGGTTGAGTCGTCGGTGCGTTACGTTGAGTTTATGGGTGGTGCGGACGCTGTTCTTGAGAAGGCGGCTGTCTATTTAGAGAATGGCGAATATCGCTGGATTGGCGAAGTTCTTAACCATGTGGTTTTTGCCGAGCCGGATAATATGAAGGCGCGAAATATGTTGGCCGAGGCCTATCGTCAGATGGGTTATCAGGCTGAATCTGGTCCCTGGAGAGATATTTATCTTTCCGGTGCTCAGGAGCTTTCGAAGGGTAAGGCGGACGAAGGGTTTAGTAAGCTGGGCTCTCGTGACTTTATTTTACAGGTGCCATTGATTGAGTTTATGAAGGTACTATCTGTCACCTTGGATGCAGATAAAGCGGCAGGTCAGAATTTAAAAATCAATGTGCTATTCAAAGAGCTTGATCAGAATTTTGTTCTGACGATTAGAAACTCAGTGATGCACTATTCTGAATTGCCCTATGATAAAAGTGCCGATGCCAGCGTTGTACTTACCCGTGAGCTGTTCTTTCAAATCCTGATGAAGCAGATAGGCATTACCGATCTATTGACCTCCGATGACTTAGAGGTGGAGGGCAGTGCATTAAAACTTATCAAGTTTTTCTCGCTGCTGGGAGAGTCGAATGACAACTTTAATATTGTTCTTCCGTAAACATTGGGCACAGTATGAATGTTATTGAAGCGCGAATAAAAAGCGCTAATGAAAAGCGCTAATGAAAAGCTCCAAAGGTATTTCTAGGGTAATAAGATAGCAGTCTGATTTAGTTCGAGCTGTTAGGTTAACGAATAATAAAAAATAATAATAAAAATAGGGATAGGCTCGATATGTCTACAACACTTTCTTCTACAAATCTTTCTTTTGCACAACAAAAATTAATCGAACTCAATGTCGAAGGCTATACCAGTTTGGTGGATGCCTTTGATCAATCCTGTGCTGAGTTTTCGGCAAGGCCAGCATTTCATTGTTTGGGGCAAACATTGTCCTATGCTGATATCGAAGGCTATAGCCGAAAATTCGGTGCCTTTTTGTCTGAGTCTTGCGGCTTAGTTCGTGGCGATCGCATTGCGATTCAGCTGCCGAATATAAATCAGTTTCCCATTGTGGCTTGGGGTGCGATGCGAATTGGGTTAATCGTGGTTAATACCAATCCTATGTACACCGCGCGTGAGCAGTTGCATCAGTTTAATGATTCTGGTGTCAAGGCACTGGTTGTACTGAGTGATTTGCTGCCGGTTACCGAACAGGTGGTACCGGACACAGGTATCGAAACTGTGATTGTGACCAATGCAATGGATATGTTGCAGGCGCATCCGCTGCCACAGTCAACGTTGCCCAACCTTGTGACCTTGCCCGATGCATTGGCACTAGGCGCGGACTTAGTTATGCCTGAAGTAACCATGAGCATGGATGATCTGGCAGTGTTGCAATACACCGGTGGTACCACCGGCCCGTCTAAGGGCGCGATGTTAAGTCATGGCAATGTTTTCGCCGGAAGACGTATGTCCAAGCTCAGTGTTTTTGAGGAGAGCGATGACGATGAGATTTTGATCGCTCCGATGCCGCTCTACCATGTGTTTGGCTTTACCGTGAATATCATCGGCGGCTTTGTTGCTGGCAGCTTGTCGGTATTGGTGCCAGATCCGAGGGATGCCGATGCACTAGTGGCACTGATGCGACAGTATAAATTTACCAGCATGGCCAGTGTGAATACTTTGCTGCAAGGACTGATGAGTCACCCTGACTTTGACAAGATCGATTTCTCGGCAGTAAAAGGTATTATCGCTGGCGGTACGGCACTGGTTAAAGAGATTGCCGATGAGTGGTACGAGCGCACTGGCTCAAAGATTCTTGAAGGCTATGGCCTATCGGAAACGGCGGCGGTACTGACCTGTAATAGCCCGTCTAATAGACGCCTTGGCACTGTAGGCAAAAGCATGATTGCTCAGGAGATTAAGTTGGTTGATGATGCAGGGGCCAGTGTTGGCCATGACGAGCGCGGTGAAATCTGTGTTCGCGGTGCACAAATTATGCAAGGTTACTGGCAGCGCCCAGAGGCCACTGCAGAGGCGATTGATGCCGAAGGTTGGTTCCGTACCGGTGATGTGGGTGTGATGGGTGCTGATGGTTTCTTGAGCATTGTCGACCGTATCAAAGATATGGTTTTGGTCTCTGGATTTAATGTGTATCCGAATGAAATTGAAGATGTGGTTTATAGCCACCCGGACATTATTGAATGTGCAGTGGTGGGTATGAAGGATGATAAAACCGGTGAAGCGGTTAAGTTATTTGCGGTATCAACCAACCCAGCGTTAACCGAAGATGATATGAAGACCTATTGTCGTGAGCAGTTGACGGCCTATAAGGTGCCTAAGGTTGTGGTGTTCTCCGATGACCTACCAAAGTCGCCCGTAGGAAAGATTTTACGCAGAGAGTTGCGCGACTAGTTTTTAAGTAGCCCTAAAAATAATAGATGAGTAATCACGTGAAAAAAGATTCCACTAAGTACCTCCAGTCCAATGGCTTACGTATGGCTTACGAAGAATTTGGTGATCCCGCTGATCCGGCAATTCTGCTGGTGGCTGGTCTCTATAATCAGCTGGTGCGCTGGCCGGTCGCTTTCTGTGAGCTACTTGTGGCTAAGGGCTTTCGGGTTATTCGGTTTGATAATCGGGATATTGGTCTCACCGATAAGATGGATGGGGTTAAGGCACCGACATTTCTCCGGCTGCTGCTTAAGTATTATTTGGGCGTTCCTGTTACTGCTCCCTACAGTTTAGATGATATGGCCGCTGATACTGTGGGTGTGCTGGACGCATTAAATATTAAGCAGGCGCATATCGTGGGAATGTCGATGGGTGGCATGATCAGTCAGCTGGTCACGGCAAAGTATCCGGATAGAATTCTGTCTCTAACCTCCATTATGTCTACCAGCGGTGAACGGGGTAAGGGATTGGCGACGCTTAAAGTAATGTCCAGTATGGTCAAACCGGTAACCAAGGAGCGCACGGCGCTAGATAACGCTGCCGAGATTTGGCAGATGATTGGCAGTCCTGCTTATCCAATGTCCGATGAAGATGTACGATCCCTAATTAAGGCAGAGCACAAACGCTCAAGTAACCCTGCGGGTTATATGCGCCAGATTGCGGCTATTCGCACGGCGCCAGGCCGGGGGAAGTTACTCAAAACTATTACTGCGCCGGTACTCATTATTCATGGCAACCAGGATGTGCTGGTACCATTAAGTGGCGGTATAGATACGGCTAAGCATATTGCTCATGCGCAGTTAGAGCGGTTTGAGGGTATGGGTCATACCTTGCCTCATGCGCTGTTACCTAACTTTGCTGATTTGATTGCTGCTAATGCTGAGAAAGCATGCCTGTAGGCGCTGCTATTTACAGCATTCTAGACGGCACTTTAGGGACCATTCTAGACACCGCTCTAAACACCACTCTAAACACCACTCTGGGGTAGGGTTATAGGCTTCAGTTTGTGCTAATGTCATTGCAATATTAGTATTAGCCCATTATAAAAATAGAGGTAGCCAGTGGACAGTTTCGGAGCCCTAAGCCTAATACCCACCGTTGTTGTTATCAGCATTGCAGTACTCACTCACCGTCCTATTTTTGCGCTACTGACTGGTGTGGTTGCTGGGTTACTGCTGATTAATCCAGCCACGGTCATTGGTGGTATGGCAGATCTCAGTCTTGAAATTATGATGGATGAAACCATCGGCTGGGTAATTATGGTCTGCGGCCTGATGGGCAGCTTGATTATGCTGCTAATCCGAACCGGTGCAGCCACGTCGTTTGCCAACAGCATGGCCGCGCGAGCAGACACCCGCAACAAATCACTGCTGGTTACTTGGTTTTTGGGTATGGCGGTTTTTATTGATGATTACCTGAATGCCATCGCGATTGGCTCCTCGATGAAGAAGGTTACCGATCGCTTTAAAGTCTCCCGTTCAATGCTCTCCTATGTGGTGGACTCCACCGCTGCACCTACTTGCGTGATTGTTCCCATCTCAACCTGGGCCGTGTATTTCGCCGCTGTGCTTGAAGACACTGGAAGTGCCGCTGCAGGCGAGGGAATGCGCATGTACATCTCTGGTATCCCCTATATGTTTTATGCCTGGATAGCCGTGTTGCTGGTGCCTCTGGTGGCTACCGGCCGGTTTCCTCTGCTGGGGCCGATGAAGCATGCCGAAGCTATGGCTCAGCAGGGCACATTGTCGCTGGAAAAAGTGGTTGAATTTGATGCGGGTGAAGAGGGTGCTATTAGCTCGGAATCTAAGGGCTCGCAATCTAACGGCGATTCTAATGTTTGGACTTTTTTACTGCCGCTATTATCGCTGATCGGCTTCTCCTGGTATTTCGATATTGACCTGCTGAAAGGCGTCATAGTCACGCTAGCGATCACGGTACCTTTTATGGTTTTTCAGGGCCTGTTGCCTTTTAAAGGGGCAATGGATGCGGTGATGGATGGTTTCAAGATTATGTTGCCACCGCTGGCGGTGGTTGTGTCGGCCTTTATGTTTAAGGCGGTCAATGATCAGCTTGGTCTACCGCAGTACGTAATTGATGGGGTTACGCCATTGATGTCACCTCTTATGCTGCCATTAATAACCTTTATTACCATGGCGATGGTGGCTTTTGCGACGGGTTCTTCCTGGGGCGTGTTTGCTATCGCTATTCCCATTGTTATGCCCCTGGCGGCAAGTATGGGCGTTCCCACGCCGATAATGATTGGCGCGTTGCTGTCTGCCAGCGCCTTTGGTAGCCATGCCTGCTTCTATAGTGATTCCACCGTGTTGGTGGCCCAGAGCACTGGCACTGGCGTGATGGAACATGCATTGAGTCAATTGCCCTATGCCTTGATTGCGGCTACGGCTGCTGGATTGCTGTTTGTGTTGGTTGGCTTATAGCGACGGCTGTTAAAATCAGGGCACAAAAAAAGGACCTTACGAAAAAACAGTAAGGCCCTGAGGGGGAGAAAGAGGCTCTATACGCAGCCTTGATGCAGACTTTATCTCTCGATAATAGCGGTGACTCCTTGGCCACCAGCAGCGCAGATAGAAATAAGACCTCTGCCTTCCCCTTTTTGTTCCAATGTTTTTGCCAATGTAGCAATAATTCTTGGCCCGGTTGCGGCAAAAGGATGACCCGTGGCCACACTGGAGCCTTTTACATTTAATTTGGTGCGATCGATACTGCCAAGTGCCTTATCCAAACCGAGCTTTTGCTTGCAGAAGTCTTCATCTTCCCAGGCCTTCATGGTGCAGAGGGCCTGAGCAGCAAAGGCTTCGTGAAGTTCATAGAAGTCAAAATCCTGGAGGCTGATTCCCGCGCGTTTTAGCATGCGTGGTACTGCGTAGGCCGGTGCCATTAGCAGACCTTCGCTCTTGTCGCCCTGAGAGTAAAAATCAACGGCAGCGACTTCGCTAAAGGTTAGGTAAGCCATTACCGGCAGGTTGCGGGCAGCGGCCCATTCTTCACTAGCGAGTAAAACTGAGGCAGCGCCATCGGTTAAGGTAGTGGAGTTAGCGGCTGTTAATGAGCCGTTCTCGCGATCGAAAGCGGGCTTTAATTTGGCCAGTTTTTCTAGGGGGGTATCGCGCATGATGCCGTCGCGTTCCACGCCATTAAAGGGGCTGATTAAGTCTTCAAAGAACCCTTCATCGTAGGCTTTTAGAAGATTCTGATGGCTCTTCCAAGTGAGTTCATCCTGAGCTTCCCGGGTAATGCCCCATTGCTTGACCATTAGCTCACAGTGCTGACCCATGGACAGGCCTGTGCGAGGTTCGGCATTTTGTGGCAGTGAAGGCAGAATAAAGCTGGGACGAAAACGCAGTAGGGTCTTAAGGCGCTGGCCAGTGGTCTTAGCTCTGTTCAGATCCAGAATCATACGGCGGTAGTTTTCATTCAGGGCAATCGGCGCGTCGCTTGCGGTATCTGTACCGGCGGCTATACCTGCATCAATCTGGCCAAGGGCGATTTTATTGGCAACCAAAATGGCAGCTTCAAGGCCAGTGCCACAGGCTTGCTGTATATCGTAGGCGGGGGTTTCAAGCGCTAGACCTGAATTTAAAGTAGCTTCCCGGGCTAGGTTAAAGTCGCGGGAATGTTTCATAACGGCGCCGGCAGCAACTTCGCCAAGACGTTCGCCACTCAGATCAAAGCGTTTAACTAGGCCCTGCAATGTGGCCGACAGCATTTCCATATTACTGGCATGGCTGTAGGCAGTATTGCTGCGCATAAATGGAATTCGGTCTCCGCCAATAATGGCAACTCTACGTATCTGGCTCATAACAATGGTTCCAATAATAATAGGTAGGCATTATTGCCCATAAAAACTTATAGCACATTAATGAATCTACAATAGCCAATCTAACTCGCTCGGACATTGGCTGGTGCTTTTTGTAGATTGGCATCTCGGCCAATGGTCTTGTAGAGTCAGGGGGTAAACTTCGCCACTTCTGTTACGACATTATGCATAAGACGCCAATTCAACCTCAAGGACCCAAACATGACTGATCGCTATCTGGAACTCGCCAACGCCAATATCACTAAAATACTTTTTGATGGGTTGGGGCTGCCAACACCGGTACGTCTGATTCGGGAAGACAGCAATAGCCCGCATCAGCTTGGCGGACATGTTTTATTGGGTAGCAGTGAGGGCGCTTCTTTTACTAAGGCTATAGATTCGATTTTGGCCGCGACGCCGGTGACCATAGCGAGCGGTGAGGGCCCAGACAAGGTTAGCCTAGTGTTTGATGCCTCAGGCATTAGCACCGCGGAGCAGAGCACTCAGCTCTATGAGTTTTTTAACCGTCATCTGAGCGCCTTGGCCCAATGTGGGCGAGTGATTGTGATTGGTCACAAGCCGCAGGCGCTTAAGGACACTGGCCATGCCACCTTGCAGCGCGGTCTGGTTGGATTTGTTAAATCTGTGGCTAAAGAGATTGGCCGCAAAGGTGCCACGGCCAACCTGCTGTATGTTGATAAGGGCGGAAAAACGGCCATAGAAGCACCCTTGCGATTCTTACTGTCGGCAGGCTCGACCTTTATGAATGCTCAGGTACTTAATGCCAGCAAGCCTGTTGCTGCACTCGAAGCTGATTGGACGCGCCCCTTAGAGGGTAAATCGGTTGTGGTGACTGGTGCTGCCCGTGGTATTGGTTTGGCGATTAGCCAGGTTTTAGCCCGTGATGGCGCCACTGTTATCGGTATCGATGTTCCCCAGGCAGAGGCGGAGCTTAATGCAGCCATGGCCGGTATCAAGGGCCTGAGCTTGCCTTTGGATATTACGAGCGAGGGTGCTGCTGAAACACTGGTTACATTTTGCCAGAATCAGGGTAGCTCGCTTCACAGTATTATTCACAATGCAGGCATCACCAGAGACAAGATGCTTAGTCGCATGACGCCTGTGCAATGGGAACTATTAATGCAGGTCAATCTGGGCGCCGCTCAGAGAATTAATGATGCGCTATTGGCCACTGAGCTGCTTGATAATGGTGGCAAGATTGTTGGCGTGGCATCCATAAGCGGTATCGCGGGCAACGTTGGCCAGACCAACTACGGCTTCTCTAAATCAGCGGTGATTGGCATGGTCGATAGTTTGGCTGGGCCCTGTGCCAAGCGAGGCATTACGATTAATGCAGTGGCGCCGGGCTTTATTGAAACCCAGATGACGGCGGCTATTCCCTTTGTTACAAGGCAGATGGGCCGCAGACTTTCGTCGTTGAGCCAGGGTGGATTGCCGGTGGATGTGGCTGAGGTGATAGGGTTCTTTGTCAGCCCGCAAGCCGCAGGTATCAATGGTAATACCGTACGGGTTTGCGGACAGAGTTTATTGGGCGCTTAAAAAAGGCCCCTTATTTAGAGCTTTTTAATTCGAACTTCTTAATTCGAACTTCTTAATTCGAACTATGGAGCTCTGAGTTTAGCTCTACAGCGCTTTTATTGGTCAGACATTCAACGGTACCTGTGACTGAGTTGCGGCGAAAGAGCAGGTCGCTCTTGCCCGCCAGGTCACGCGCTTTAAGGGTGCCACTCACCTGTTTTTGATCATCTAGCATAGTGACGATAGTGCCCGCTGTAATGTAGAGGCCGGCTTCTAAGGTGCAGCGATCGCCGAGGGGAATACCCAGTCCTGCGTTTGCGCCTAGTAGGCATTTTTCGCCCATAGAAATAACCATGCTGCCGCCGCCAGACAGCGTGCCCATAATTGAAGCGCCGCCACCCACATCGGAACCCGCGCCGCAATAAACACCCGCAGAGATACGACCTTCAATCATATTGGGGCCTTCACAGCCCGCATTAAAGTTAATGAAACCTTCGTGCATTACCGTGGTGCCTTCGCCGACATAGGCACCCAGACGGACTCTTGAGGTGTCCGCAATTCGAATGCCTGAGGGCACAACGTAGTCGACCATCTTGGGGAATTTATCCACGCAGTCGACGCTCAATGGTTGGCCTGCCATACGAGCCTGTAATAAACGCTCTGGTAATTCTTCGATATCAATCGCGCCAACATTGGTCCAGGCGACATTTTTTAATGTGCCAAAAATTCCGGATAGATCTGTGCCATGGGGCTTAACCAATCGATGGGACAGCAGGTGAAGTTTCAGGTAGCCCTGAGGGACAGTGGTCGGTGGTGTATTTTCAGGAAGCAGAACAGCAACTACTGGACGACTTGAGGCAATAAGTTGCTCCACTGTCTTGGCCATGTCCGAGTAACCATTGTGCTTAAGTGCCGACTGTAAGGCGGCAAGCTGTTCGCTGCTCGGCTCAATCTCGCCACTGGTTAGGCCGAGGCTAACTGCCACAATGTCGCTGAGCCCTTGCTCTGGATTTAATAGGGGTGCTGGATAAAACACTTCCAACCATTCACCGCGGCTATTTTTGCTGCCGACACCAATTGCGAAACTGTACAAATTACTCATGGGTTTTCTCTTTAAGATTAGTTAAAAATTGTTTGGTATTGATCGGCTTTAAAGCCGATGGTGATCGCGCCATCCATATCTAAAACGGGACGTTTAATCATGGCTGGCTGTTCAATAAGTAGGGCAGTTACCGACCCTCGATTTGTCGCTTCTTGAGCGGCGCTATCCAGCTTGCGCCAGGTGGTTCCGCGACGGTTGAGCACAGTTTCCCAGTCGGTCTTTTCGATCCAGTTTTCGATTGTTGCGGCGTCTATGCCATCGGCACGAACATCGTGAAATGTATATTCGATGCCATTATCAGTTAGCCACTTACGGGCTTTTTTGATGGTGTCGCAGTTTTTGATGCCGTACAGAGTAGTCACGTTTTTACCTTCCTTGATTTAGGGCGCTAGCATAGCAAAAGAGCTAGGGCTTATGGGCGATAAATGGGTTTTTACGGTTTGGATAGCAGGTGGTGCAAATGTCACAGACGCGGCCATCACAGCCATGGGCGGAGCAGAATTCACGGCCATAAAATATTATTTGTAGATGCAGGGCGTTCCACTCTTCCCGGGGGAATAGTTTTTTTAAGTCTGCTTCGGTCTTGGTGACATTCTTACCCTTGGTAAGACCCCAGCGTTGAGCCAGACGATGGATGTGGGTGTCTACAGGAAAGGCTGGGTGGCCAAATCCCTGGGACATGACTACTCCAGCGGTTTTATGACCAACTCCCGGCAGTGACTCTAGGGCTGTCCAGTCATCCGGTACTTCGCCGCCGTATTGATCGACCAGAATCTTTGACAGTTTTGAGATAGCACTGGATTTCTGGGGGGCTAGACCACAGGGGCGGACTATTTTATAGATGGTATCTAGGGGCACATGCTGCATGTCGAAGGGGTTGTCTGCTTGCTCAAATAGCGCAGGGGTCACCAGATTAACCCGGATATCTGTGCACTGTGCGCTGAGTAATACTGCGACCAGTAGTTCGAAATTATTACGATGGTCCAAAGGCACAGGGGTTTCTGGATACAGTTCATTGAGCCTTTTTAGAATTAGAGCTGCTCTTTCCTTTTTTAGCATAGCGAGTCCTTTATTTTCCTAGGCTCTGCACATACTGCTTGATGCGCATGGCTGCCTCGACACATTCCTCTGTGGGTGCAACTAACGCCATACGAACTCTGTATGAGCCGGGATTACCGGTGGCGGATTCTCGTGACAGATACTGCCCCGGTAGTAGCGTTACATTTTGCTGGGCAAACAGACCCTGGGCAAAGTCGCGGTCGTCTATGGGCGTTTCTGGCCACAGATAGAAGCTTGCCTGGGGTTCTGGAAAGGTGAGTACATCGCGCAGGATACCGGTGACCAGCGCAAATTTTTCACGGTACAGAGTGCGGTTTTCAATCACATGCTGTTCATCGTCCCAGGCTGCGATAGAGGCTTCTTGGACGGGCAGTGACATGGCGCAGCCGTGGTAGGTGCGATAGCTGAGAAAGTCTTTAAGTATGGCCGCATCGCCGGCAATAAAGCCTGAGCGAAGGCCAGGTAAATTCGAGCGTTTAGATAGGCTGTGAAAAACCACGCAGCGATCATAGTTATTGCGCCCCATCTGCTGGCAGGCTTCTAATAATCCAAAGGGTGGCGTCTGTTCGTCGAAATAGACTTCGGAATAGCATTCGTCGCTGGCGATTATAAAGTCGTATTTATCTGCCAATGCGATTGCTTCCTGCATTTGCGCAATGGACATAACAGCCCCTGTAGGATTACCTGGGGTACAGATTTGCAACAGTTGGCAGCGCTGCCATACAGATTCAGGCACGCTACTTAAGTCGGGAATAAAGCCCTGCTCTGGTATGCAGTCTAGATAGTAGGGCTCGGCACCGGCCAGTATCGCCGCGCCTTCATAGATTTGATAAAAGGGGTTAGGTGACACGACGACAGGGCTTTCTGCGTCGTTGTTGATAACTGCTTGAGTGAAGGCAAATAAGGCCTCTCTGGTCCCTGTCACCGGCAGCACCTGCTGTTCAGCGTCTACAGCATCGAGTTTAAAGCGCCTGGTTAGCCAGCTGGCTATCGACTGGCGCAGCTCAAGACCGCCTTTGGTGGTTGGGTACTGGGCCAATTTATCCACGGAATCGCGCATCACCTGCTTAACAAATTCTGGCGATGGATGTTTAGGTTCACCAATCGACAGTGCTATGTGGCTGAGATGTGCGGGTGGCACTATACCGCCCTTAAGTTGATTGAGACGCTCAAAGGGGTAGGGGTGCAGGTGTTTTAAATTAGCGTTCATAGTGCCTATTTCCAAACATCAATTTGTTGTAATTCTGAACCCTGAGCATCGTCTAGATTACGTTTGTCGAGTTCGATACAGATGGTTTCTTGAATCTTGGCGCTAAATTCAAGATCGGTCAAAGGCTCATGGTTGTAGTCGGTCACATAGAATGTATCTTCAACTCGCTCACCCAAAGTTGTAATTTTGGCATTGTAGAGATTCAAGCCGTAACGCAAGAATATACTGGCCAGGTGGGCTAATAGCCCTGGACGATCCGGCGTGATTACTTCGAGCACAGTAGTGTTTGTCTCGGGATCATTGCGCAGTGATGCCACGGTTTCAACGGCAAAGTTTTTTAACTGCCGGGTGGTACGACGCTGCACATCAAAACTAACAGAACTTGGGTCGAGGATTCCCTCGCGCAGGGCCTCAATAATACTGTTACACAGCTGAGGCTTGTCACCCACTGGGTGGCCCTCATCGTCCAGTACATAAAACACATCGAAGGCGCGGTTGTCATGGGTGGTATGAAGTCGCGCATCTTGAATGTTGAGATGCAGCTTATCCAAAACGGCAGCCGTAATAGAGAAGATATTTTGTCGGTCTTTGGCGTGGACAAATATCTGTGTGGCCACGGGAAACTCGTCACCGACATCGCATAATAAAAGTACCGGTGCATTGTCATCGGTATTGGCAATAATTGCTTTGGTAAATGTGGCGATATCATTGGCTTCTTCGCGAAGAAAGAACTCTTCATCGACGCCGTTCCATACGCTCAGTGCCTGAGCTTCGCTGACGTTCTGTTCCGTGAGCAGGCTTAAGGCGGCATTTTTTGCGTCCTTTATCCAGTCGGCTTTTTCGTCTGGCAGGCCAAGGCCACCCTGTAATGCAAGCTTAGTTTCAAAATACAGGTTGTGCATTAACGAGCCTTTCCAGTCTGTCCATAGTCTTGGATTGGTGGCGTTAATGTCGGCAACGGTAAGCAGGTAGAGATGCTCCAGATGCATCAGATCACCCACGTGGGCGGCAAACTTGTAGATAACATCTGGGTCTGAGGTGTCTTCACGTTGAGAGACGGTAGACATCAGCAGATGATTTTCAACTAACCATTGCAGCAGTTTTACTTCCCGTGGCTGCACGCCATGACGGGTGGCAAAGTCAGCGATGTCGGCAGAACCCAGCAGCGAGTGATCACCACCACGACCTTTTGCAATGTCGTGATACAGCGCGGCGATAATAATTAGCTCTGGTTTGTCGAGGCTTTTAAAAATACTGGCGGCGACAGGAAATTCTTCCTCACTCTCTGGGTGCCCAAAGTTACGCAGGTTTCTGACTACCTGCAAGGTGTGTACGTCCACTGGATAGATATGAAAAAGATCGTGTTGGGTCTGACCAACAATCTTGCCGAATTCGGGGAGATAGCTACCCAGAATGCCATAGCGATTCATGCGGCTAAGCTGTATGGATAGCTTATTCGGCGATCGCAGCAGGCGCATAAACAGTTTGCGGTTGACAGGGTTGGCTCTGAAATCATCGTCAATCAGTTTTCTATGAAGCCTGATTTGGCGTATGGCTGAGGCGCGAATACCATCAATATGTTCGTTTTCACCGAGCAGTACAAATAGCTCAAGAAGGGCGGGCGGGTGGTCAACAAATACTGATTCGTGGACGGTATCTAAAAAGTTATCACGCACTAAAAACCGCTCGTTAATGACAGTCTCAACTTTGGTTTTGTCTTTGCGATAGATTACTTCGTCGAGGTATTGGAGCAGTACATCGGTGAGTTCACGAATGGAGATGACTACCTGGTAGTAGCGCTGCATAAATTTCTCAACAGCCAGCCTACCCGGGCTGTCGGTATAACCAAACATGGTCGCAAGTTTGCGCTGGTAATCAAACAGCAGGCGTTCTTCTGGGCGCTCTGCTATTAGATGCAGGCCATAGCGAACCTTCCATAAAAACTCTTCATCGCGACGCAGGGTGAGATATTCCTCGTCGGATAAAAACCCGGCATGGACAAGCTGTGAGCGGCGGTGCAATTGAAAGTGACGCTTGGCGGTCCAGTTAATCAGCTGAATATCACGCAGGCCACCAGGGGCCTCTTTAATATTGGGCTCTAGATTATATTCGGTGTCGTCATGCTTTCGATGACGGGCACTTTGTTCATCAATTTTGCCGCGATAAAAATTAGCCGACGACCATATTTTGTTGGGGCCGGTTTTCTTGAGCATGGCATCACGCAAGTCGCCATTGCCACAGACCAGACGTGTTTCCATGAGGTTGGTGGCAATGGTGATGTCGCCTTTGGCTTCGTCTACGCACTGAGATAATGAGCGCACGCTGTGACCAATTTTTAGCTGAATATCCCATAAGAAGGTCAAAAACTGCTCTATGTTTTGGCGGTATTTTTGCGGGCGATCGCGACGCATTAGAATCAGTAGATCAATATCCGAATGGGGATGCAGTTCGCCGCGGCCATAACCACCGACAGCAATTAGGCTTATATCCTTGTCCCATTCAAATTGGTTCCAGGCATAGTGCAGAATTAGATCCGCAAAGCGCGCCGACTCATTGACGAGGGTATGAACCTCTTCCCCTTCATGGAAGCGGTTGTTGAAATGGTTCTGAGCTGCGGACAGAGCATTGCGAAAGATACTGATGGCATCGCCCTCTGCAATATCTTTTACAAAACGTTTTTGATCAAAAAAGAGTGGCGCATTTAACTGCGCAATGGAGCTTTCAAAGGCCATAGGTTTTTTACTTTCTAAAAAGATTCTTCTTGTCTGGCGGTCAGTACTTCAACGCCGGTGCTGGTGACGACCATGGTGTGCTCCCACTGGGAAGACAGGCGGCCATCTGATGTCTCTACGGTCCAGCCATCACGCTTTAATTTGGTGGTGTACTTGCCGGCATTGATCATAGGCTCGATGGTAAAAGACATACCTTCTTTCAGTTCCATGCCAGTGCCCGGTTTACCGTAATGCAGTATCTGTGGCTCCTGGTGGAATTCTGGGCCTATACCATGGCCACAGTAATCACGGACCACTGAATAGTAGTTAGCTTCGGCATGGGTTTGGATAACATGGCCAATATCGCCGAGACGAATGCCGGGGCGTACGATCTCAATGGCTTTGTACATACATTCCTGAGACACCTTAATAAGGCGCTCGGCATGAGTGGCTACATTGCCAACGCAGTACATTTTGCTGGTGTCGCCGTACCAACCATCTTTGATGACGGTTACATCAATATTGACGATGTCGCCGTTTTTGAGGATTTTCTTGTCACTGGGAATACCGTGACAGACCACATGATTAACCGAGGTGCACACAGACTTGGGGAAGCCGCGATAACCGAGGCAAGCAGGGATAGCGTTCTGTACATTAACGATATGGTCGTGACAGATACGGTCCAGCTCTTCAGTGGTGACGCCGGGCACTACATATTCACCGATAAGTTCCAGAATCTCGGCGGCCAGGCGGCCTGCCTCGCGCATTTTGACAATCTGCTCTGGGGTTCTTAGCTCTACGGTCATGATGGTTCCTATGGGGCTTGTTTAGGCAGGTATTGTACGCATCAATTGTCCAATGAGGGAGTGCTGGACGGATATTTAAAGGCCTATCTGCGGTTATTCTGTGCAATTAACGGCTAACAACCGCCAGTCCTTGCTTTGCAGCAGAATAACCAGGGTAAAACTAGTGGGGTTTTATCTGCGGTTTTGCTTTATCTGGCCTGCCCTATATGGTATAAAGCGCGCCGTTGTAGGGATGTCCTTGCAACGGTTTTTTGAAACTAAACGACACACACATTCCGACACGATGTTCTGGGTGCCTTTTAAGCGGCAAATTAACAGGCTTATATTGGTTGATCATTGGGGGATGTGGAGGCTTAACCCCAAGAGGAAATCTTATGTCTATTGTCAGTATGCGCGATATGTTGCAGGCTGGTGTGCATTTCGGCCACCAAACCCGCTTCTGGAACCCCAAGATGAGCAAGTTTATCTTTGGTTCACGTAACAAAGTTCATGTCATCAACCTTGAGCACACTGTGCCAGCCTTTAACGAAGCATTAGAAATTTTGCGTGTTGAAGCAGCTAAAGGTAATCAAATTCTTTTTGTTGGCACCAAGCGTGCTGCACAAAAAATCGTTAAAGAGCAAGCAGAGCGTTGTGGCATGCCTTATGTCAGCCATCGCTGGTTGGGCGGCATGCTTACTAACTACAAAACTATCCGCGCTTCTATCCGTCGTTTCCGCGATCTGGAAACTCAGGAAGCCGACGGTACTTTCGATAAGCTGGGTAAGAAAGAAGTACTTACTCGCACGCGTATGAAAGCCAAGCTAGAAAATTCTATCGGTGGTATCAAAGACATGAACGGTCTGCCTGACATTCTGTTCGTTGTTGATGTTGATCACGAGCGCATCGCTATCAATGAAGCAAACAAGCTGGGTATTCCAGTTGTTGGCATCGTTGACACTAACAGCGATCCAGATGGCGTTGACTACATTATCCCAGGTAACGACGATTCAATTCGCGCGATTAAGCTTTATGCTGCGTCAATTGCTGACTCTGTTCTTGAAGGTAAGGCACAGTCTGCAGCGGTCAACAAGAAAGATGAATTTGTTGAGCAAGTTGCTGAAGCTGCGCCTGCTGTTGAAGCTGCCGTAGAAGCTCCGGCTGCTGAAGAAGCTCCTAAGGCTGCTGAAGAAGCGCCTAAAGATGCTCCTGAAGCGCCTAAGGCTGCAGCTGCCGAGTAGTTTTAAGTACAGGTAATAGAGTAAAAGGGGGCCGTAGCCCCCTTTTTTCCAACTGAATTAATGTTTGAAGAGAGGTTTACAATGTCACAGGTAACAGCATCTTTAGTGAAGGAGCTGCGAGACCGCACTGGTCTAGGCATGATGGAATGTAAAAGAGCACTGGCTGAGTCCGGTGCTGATATCGACAAAGCGATTGAAGAGTTACGCAAGTCTAGCGGTATGAAAGCTGCCAAGAAAGCGGGCCGTACTGCGGCAGATGGAATCGTGATGGTAAAAACTGACGGTGCCTACGGCATGGTCTTAGAAGTTAATAGTGAGACCGATTTCGCTGCGCGTGATGAGGGCTTTAAAGGCTTTGCAAACGCAGTAATGGATGCTGGCTTTACTGCCAAGCAAACTGATATTGCTGTACTGATGGCTGGCGGACTAGAGTCTGCTCGCGAATCATTGGTACAGAAGATTGGCGAAAACATCTCTGCCCGTCGTGCTGGTAGTGTTGAAGCGCCAGTTGTTGGTGGCTATGTACACAGTAATAACCGCATTGCAGTTGTTGTTGGCCTTTCTGGCGGTACCGAAGAGCTAGCTAAAGAAGTTGCTATGCATGTTGCAGCGGTTAACCCTGCAGTAGTAAGCTCCGATCAGATGCCAGCTGATGTTATTGAAGCTGAGCGCGCGATTTATACGGCGCAGGCTATTGAGAGCGGCAAGCCACCAGAAATCGCTGCTAAGATGGTTGAAGGTCGTGTCGGCAAGTTCTTGAAAGAGAGCAGCCTAGTTGACCAGCCATTTGTTAAGGATCCAGACACTACTGTAGGCAAGCTTGTTGCTGCCGCTGGTGCTGAAGTTGTTTCCTTTGTCCGCTTTGAAGTGGGCGAGGGTATTGAAGTTGCAGAAGTTGATTTCGCTGCAGAAGTTGCTGCTCAGGTAGCAGGTGCTAGCGAGTAATAAATAATAGGAGCAGATATGCCAGCCGCCGGTAGAGAGAAAAAGTACAAACGTATCCTTCTCAAGCTCAGTGGTGAGGAGCTGATGGGTGCAGAGGGCTTTGGAATTGATCCCAAAGTTCTCGACCGTATGGCCCTCGAGATAGGCCAGTTAGTGGGCATTGGTGTCCAGGTTGGCCTCGTTATTGGCGGCGGTAATCTGTTTCGTGGCGCGGCGCTAAATGCGGCCGGTATGGATCGTGTTACTGGCGACCATATGGGCATGTTGGCCACGGTGATGAATGCACTGGCCATGCGTGACGCTCTAGAGCGTACCAATATTTCCTCCCATGTTATGTCGGCAATACCCATGAGCGGTGTTGTTGAGCACTACGATCGTCGGCGCGCTATACGCTATCTTAAAGATGGTGACGTGGTAATCTTCGCCGCCGGTACTGGGAATCCTTTCTTTACTACTGACTCTGCGGCCTGTCTGCGCGGCATTGAAATTGATGCCAATGTGGTTCTGAAGGCGACTAAGGTTGATGGCGTCTATTCAGCGGATCCAATGTTGAAGCCCGATGCAGAACTCTATACACACCTGACCTATGACCAGGTGCTGGATAAGAAGCTAGCTGTAATGGACCTGACAGCTATCTGTCTGTGTCGTGAACACAATATGCCGCTTAGAGTGTTCCGTATGTCAAAGCAGGGAGCATTACTTAATCTTGTAGTTGGCGGCGATGAAGGCACGCTGATAGAAGAAGGATAAGGGAGAAACACATGATTGATGATCTAAAGAAAGATGCAGAAACACGTATGTCCAAATCACTCGATGCGCTGGGCAATGCATTTAATAAAATTCGTACTGGCCGCGCTCATCCGAGCTTGCTGGACGGTATCTCCGTGGACTATTACGGAATTGACACACCTATTTCTCAGGCGGCTTCAATTGTTATTGAAGATTCTCGCACATTGTCGGTAACTCCTTGGGAGCGATCTCTGGTGCCGGCTCTTGAAAAAGCCATTATGAAATCTGACCTGGGCCTAAACCCGTCTAGCGCCGGTACGGTTATTCGTATACCTCTGCCTGCGCTTACTGAAGAGACGCGTAAAGTGTACGGTAAGCAGGCTAAAGCTGAGGCCGAAGGCGCTCGAGTTTCAGTGCGCAATGTTCGTCGCGATGTCCTTTCAGTAGTTAAAGATCTTTTGAAAGAAAAAGACATCAGTGAAGATGAAGAGCGTAAAGCACAGGATGATATCCAAAAAATCACTAACAGCTTTATTGCTCGTGTAGACGAAGCACTTGCTGTTAAAGAAAAGGATCTGATGGAGATTTAATCTCCTCGGTATAAAATCTCATGGCTGAGTCTGAATCTTTAGCAAATCCCCATCCGCTGAAACATGTAGCGATTATTATGGATGGCAATAACCGCTGGGCTAAGCAACGCGGACTCGGTGGTGTTGCAGGCCATGAGGCGGGGGTAGAGCGCATTCGTGATTCCCTCCACGCAGCCAAAAGTCTGGGTATAGATACCATCACGCTGTTTGCATTTAGCAGTGAGAACTGGAAGCGTCCAGATCTTGAAGTGCGCGGCCTGATGTCGTTATTTTCTTCCTATCTTAAAAAAGAAGCCAAAGCCCTGCGCGATGACAGTGTGCGCCTTAAGGTTATTGGCAGTCGTAGTCACTTTAGCGATCGACTCAAAGCCCTCATTAATGATACCGAGACCATGACTGCCAATGGCAATCTGACTCTCTATCTCTGTGTGGATTATGGTGGCCGTTGGGACATAGCAAACACCGCCAAGAAAATGGCTACCGAAGTCCAGATGGGCCGGTTACGCCCCTCAGATATCGATGAAAAAGTCTTTGGTAAATACTTGCTGCAAGATGGCATCCCTGACCCCGATCTTTGTATTCGCACGGCCGGCGAGCAGCGCATTAGCAACTTCTTGCTCTGGCAGTTAGCTTATAGCGAGCTTTACTTTGCCAACTGCTACTGGCCTGATTTTGACGCCAAGGCGTTAGAGATGGCTTCTGACGAGTATTATTCTAGGCAGCGACGTTTTGGACTCCGCGAAGAGGACGATTCGTCACAGCCCCAAGAGCAGGACGCACATGTTTAAACAGCGCGTTATTACCGCCGTTATTCTTGTTGTTGCCTTTCTAGCCTTGCTATTAAACCTGTCCGCGGTGGAGTTCTCTCTGGTGATAGGGCTTTTGGTGATTGTTGCCGGCTGGGAATGGACTAACCTGATGAAGATAGACTCAGGGGCTGGCAAGGCCGGTTACCTGGTGCTATTAAGTCTTTCCCTAGCCGCTGCAAGCTATTTTCTGGGGCTGTTTACGGGTTTTGATCAAGAGAGTGCGCGGCAGATGTTTCAAGTCTCCGTTGCCCTATGGGCCGTGATCTTTTTATGGATTCAGGGCTACCCCTCTAGTGCGATTCTCTGGTCTGCACGGCCAGTACTTGGCCTGCTCGGCCTGCTATTGCTGACCTCCACCTGGGCTGCCGTTGCCTCGGTGTTACATTATGAATATGGCCGTTGGCTACTCCTTCTTGGTATCGCTATTGTGGCGCTGGCCGATGTGGGCGGCTATATCGCGGGCAATCTCTTTGGCAAACGTAAGCTTGCGCCTATCGTCAGCCCAGGGAAAACCTGGGAGGGCTTCGCAGGAGGAATCTTTTTTCAGCTACTGCTGATTGCTGGGTTGGCCGCGGTGTTTCCGCAGCTTGCGCTAAGCAGCTTATTTATTCTTATTATTCCCGTAGCTCTTTACTCTGTGTTGGGTGACCTTTTTGAAAGCATGCTCAAACGTCACAGTGGCGTTAAAGACAGCAGTCAACTGCTGCCCGGACATGGCGGGTTACTTGATCGTATCGATGGCATTATGGCGGCGCTACCGCTGTTTGCTCTGCTGCTCTCCCTGACGAGCCCTTTCTGACCTATGCAACAAATCACACTGCTTGGCGCGACAGGATCAATTGGTGTTAGCACCCTTGATGTTATCGCGCGTCACCCTGATAAATATTCCGTCTACGCCCTGAGTGGCAACCTGCAGCTTGAGAAATTGGCGCTGCAGTGCCAAGCACATCAGGCAAAATTCGCCGTGGTTAGTGACAGTGTCGCTGCAGCGGAGCTAGAAGGGCTGTTGCAAGGCGCAGGCTGCACAACAGAGGTTCTCTATGGCATTGATGCTCTCTGTCAGGTTGCCAGTGCTGATGACGTAGACACCGTGATGGCCGCCATTGTTGGTGCGGCTGGGCTGGTACCCACTCTGGCCGCTGTAAGCGCGGGCAAAAAAATACTGTTGGCCAATAAAGAGTCCCTTGTTATGGCCGGCGGCCTGTTTATGCAAGCGATCAAAGAATCTGGTTCTGTATTGCTGCCCATAGACAGTGAGCACAACGCGATTTTCCAATGTTTACCGAGTGACTATGAGCAGGCCCAAAGCGCTGGTATTAGTAAATTATTGCTCTCTGCTTCTGGCGGCCCCTTTAGAGGCTGGTCCCAAGCTGAAATGAGTACAGTGACACCCGATCAGGCCTGTGCTCATCCAAACTGGAGTATGGGTCGCAAGATATCCGTCGATTCCGCCTCTTTGATGAATAAGGGCCTTGAGTTAATAGAAGCTTGCTGGCTATTTGATGTGGGTCCGGGGCAAATTGAAGTAGTGGTGCATCCCCAGAGTATTATTCACTCTCTAGTGCAATATATCGATGGTTCTGTCCTGGCCCAGCTGGGCAATCCGGATATGCGTACGCCGATCGCCCACGCTCTGGCCTGGCCCCAGCGTATCGATGCTGGCGTAGCCGATTTGAATTTGTTTGAGATTGGCCAGTTAAACTTTGAAAAGCCAGATCTTGATGCTTTCCCTTGCTTGCAGCTAGCCTTTGATGCGGCTCAGGCAGCAGGGGATGCCCCGGCTATTCTGAATGCGGCCAACGAAATTGCGGTTCAGGCTTTTCTGGATCAGCGCATAGGGTTTACCCAAATTGCACAGGTGGTCGGTGAGACCCTATCTGGTCTATCATTTAGTGAACCGGAATCACTTGATGCAGTCCAAGAGTCCGACAGCAAAGCACGTGCCTTTAGCACGGCCTATATCGCGGAGATTGAGTCTTAATTTATGGCATTACTTCAGACACTTTTTTACACCTTTATCGCCCTTGGCGTTTTGGTCACTATTCATGAATTTGGTCATTTTTGGGTAGCCCGACGTTGTGGCGTCAAGGTTGAACGCTTCTCTATTGGTTTTGGTACGCCCCTGCTGAGATGGCGGGACAAGCAAGACACTGAATTCGTACTGGCGCTGCTACCTCTGGGTGGTTACGTTAAAATGCTTGATGAGCGTGAAGGCAATGTAAGTGAAGAAGATCGCCCATTCTCCTTTAACAGCAAAACCGTATGGCAGCGAATTGCCATTGTTGCCGCCGGACCTATTGCAAACTTCCTGCTTGCCTTCCTCGCCTTTTGGCTGATTTTTCTGGCCGGCGAACGCGATCTTGCTCCCGTTGTGGGTCAGGTTAAAGAGGGCTCTCTGGCAGAGCAGGCGGGCTTCGAACCTGGTATGGAGATTATTGCGATCGAGGGACAGTCGACCCCGACCTGGAGTGCCGTTTCACGCAAACTGTTTGATTTTATTGGTACCAGTGGTGAGATTCCTTTTGTGGTGACCTATGAAGGCTCTACCCTTGAATATGAAATGCCGGTCACTGTGTCGGCCTGGTTGCGTGAAGCCGAAGAGCCATCGCCACTGCGGGACCTAGGCGTAACGCCACCCTTTGAGCTAGATGTGCTTAGTTTGGCTGGGGTTGCTGAAGACGGATCAGGTTACCTCGCTGGTTTGCGCTCAGGCGATCGTCTAGTCGCTATCAATGGCGAAACCATCACCGATGTTAATGACTTTATTGCCACAGTGGCTGCAAGTGCCCAGTCTGCGGTTATGCTAGATATTGAGCGCGACGGTGAGTCCCTTATTATCGAAGCTGTGCCTAAACTGGTTGAGCGTGATGGTGAGCAGGTAGGGCAGCTGGGTGTCAGGCTTTCGTCGACCGGTAAATTCCCCGAAGAGCATATGCGCGATGTCGACTACAACGTCTTGACCGCCATACCGCGCAGTATTCGCGAGACTTATGAGAGCAGTGCCTTTGTTCTCAAGTCTATCGGCAAACTTGTTGTTGGAGACCTGAGCCCGAAAAACCTCAGTGGCCCCATCACTATTGCCAAGGTGGCAGGTGAGTCTGCGGCCTCTGGAATCGACAATTTTATTCGCTTTGTCGCTATTCTCAGTATAATGCTCGGCGTAATGAATCTATTGCCGATTCCCGTGTTGGATGGCGGTCATCTCATGTACTATTTCATTGAGATCATTAAAGGTTCTCCCGTATCAGACAGGATTCAGATGGTGGGATATAAGGTAGGGTTCAGCATGTTGATGGGGTTGATGGTATTTGCAACGTACAACGACATTATGCGGCCTTTTTGACCCGCTAATTAAAACTAACAATCGGATTTAACTAATCACATGACGCGTCTGTTTACCGGCCTACTATTATCTACCGTTTTAGCCATTTCGACCTTTGCATCTACAGTGTATGCAGAGGTTTTTCAGGTTGACGATATTCGCATCGAAGGGTTGCAGCGCGTGTCTGCAGGTACAGTCTTTGCTGCACTGCCGATCTCTGTTGGCGATCTTGTCGATGATCCGTTGGTACGAGAAGCCACTCGGTCATTGTTCCGCACAGGCTATTTTTCCGATGTGATTATGGCCCGTGAAAACGGTGTGCTGGTAATTGGCTTGGCCGAGCGTCCAGCGGTTACTGAGATCAATCTCGAAGGTAACAAGGCTATCGAAACCGATCAGCTACTGGATGCCTTGCGCGACAATGGATTGGCTGAAGGGCAGATTTTCCGTCAGGTTATTCTTGAAGGCATGGTGCAGGAACTGCAGCGTCAATATGTGTCTCAGGGTCGCTATGGCGCCCTCGTGAAGACTGAAGTAAAGCAGCTGCCGCGCAATCGCGTTGCGATCAATATCGATATTGAAGAAGGCGATGTCGCCAAGATTCGTCATATCAATATTGTTGGCAACAAAGACTTTAGCGAAGAAATCTTGCTGGATGAATTTGAGCAGAACACCACAGGATGGTTGTCATGGATTTCTAGTGATGACAAATATGCCCGGGAAAAGCTCTCTGGTGACTTAGAAACTCTTGAAACCTGGTATTTGGATCGTGGCTATCTGAAGTTTGCCGTGCAGAGTACGCAGGTATCCATCAGCCCGAACAAAGAATCTGTTTATATCACCATTAACATTGATGAGGGTGATGTCTACAAGGTCAGTACGATCGAGCTGGCCGGCGAACTGATGATTGATGAAACGCAGATTCGAGCAATGATCCTAATGCGGGAAGGCCTGACTTTCTCTCAGGCATTGATGACCACTTCCAGTGAATATATTACTCGTCGACTCGGGATCGAAGGCTATACCTTTGCCGAGGTCAATGGGTTCCCCGATCTCGATGAAGAAGAGAAGACTGCCAAGATTACCTTTATGGTGACGCCAGGTATGCGTGCCTATGTGCGCCGAGTTGAGTTTCGTGGCAACACTAAAACCGCCGACACCGTGCTGCGTCGTGAAATGCGTCAGATGGAAGGTAGCTCGGCGAACAACTCTTTGATTGACCATTCGAAGGTGCGCCTTGAGCGACTTGGCTTCTTTAAGGAAGTAAATGTAGAGAATGTGCCCGTGGCTGGAACCAATGATCAGCTGGATGTGGTGTTTACTGTTGAAGAGCAGCCGTCTGGCTCCGTGGGTGCCAGTGTTGGTTTCGCCCAGGGTACAGGTCTTATTCTTGGCGCTAACCTAAGCGAAAATAATTTCCTCGGTACCGGCAAGCAAGTCGGCGTGGGTATCAATAAAAGTACCTACCAGAGCTCATTGAACTTCAGCTATAGCGAACCCTATTACACGATTGATGGTGTGAGCGTTGGTTACAGCATCTTCGCTCGCGAGACTGATTATGGAGATTTTAATATCTCCAGTTTCTCCACCAATACTTACGGTGCCAGTGTTAATTGGAGCTACCCAATTTCGGACATCCAGCGCATAGGCTTCGGCTTTGGCTATGAGAATCTTGATGTCTCTACGGGCACATTCGACTCGGTGGAGATCACCGACTTCGTGACTAAAAACGGCAATCTATTCGACGTCTTTACCTTTAATGCGAATTGGGTAAAGTCCACGCTAAACCGCGGTATGTTTGCTACTCGCGGTTCGTCACAGCGCTTTGGACTGGCGCTGGCACTGCCTGGGTCTGGTCTTGAGTATTTCAAAATGACCTACAACCAAGAATATTTACGGGGCCTTTATGGTCCGCTGACCCTAAAGCTCAAAGCCGATCTGGGTTACGGTGAAAGTTATGGCGGCACAACTAGCATGCCGTTCTTCAAGAATTTTTATGGCGGTGGTTTTGGGTCCGTTCGTGGATTTAAGAAAAACACCCTAGGGCCTCAGGATACTCCCTGTAATCTGGCCGATCCCCCGTGCACCACGCAGTTTTTCGATGATCCAGATCCAATCGGCGGTAACGTTCAGATTGAGCTTGGAGCAGAGATTCTGTTCCCGCTGCCATTTATCAAAGATCAGCGTTCTGTGCAGTCGTCACTGTTCTTTGATGCCGGCAATATATTCAACACCAAATGTGGTGATAATCAGGCCAACTGTTTCAAGCCTGATGTTGGAGAACTGCGTTACTCTGTTGGTTTAGGGGCGACTTGGTTAAGTGGGTTTGGTCCAATTACGTTTAGTATTTCCAAACCTTTAAATGCTAGTGATTTTGATGAGACTGAAGTATTTCAGTTCTCATTGGGTAATCAATTTTAATAATTAAATAGTCAGGAGAAGTATTGTGGGTAATAAGAAAGCGCTTGTTTTAGTAGTATTGGCTAGTTTGTTTTCAGTGAGTGCAGTGGCGGCAGAAAAAATTGCTGTCGTTGATATAGCACGTGCTATTTTCAGTTCTAATGCAGCTCAGGAAAGTCTTAAGCAAGCAGAGCAGGGCGCAGACTTTGTTAGTCTTAAAGCTAAGTACGAAGGTTCGGCTGCTGACTTACAGTCACTGGCTAAAGAAGCTGAAAGCAAGCGTTTAACCTGGTCACAGGAACAGGCCGTTGCGCATCAGAAGAAAATGGAATATGCCAAAGCAGATGCTGAACTTGCCGGTCGTAAGATTCAGGCAGAGCAGAAGGAGCTGCAGCAGAAGATCATGCAGGATCTTGGTCCTATCGCACAGCAGGCACTTCAGGAAGTTATTGCAGAAGAGGGCGTGACTATTTTATTGCGTGCTGAATCAGTAATGATCGCTAGTCCAGAAAGTAACCTGACTGCCAAAGTTGCTGACCGTCTGAACCAAAAGACTAAGTAACTCAATGAGTCGAGATTATTCACTGGGTGAAATCGCCGCGCATCTCCATGCTGAGTTGCGCGGTAGCCCTGAGACAAGAATAACCGGACTCAACAGCTTAAAAAATGCCAGTGAGGGCCAGATTGCCTTTCTGTCAAACCCCAAATACGCAAGCCAATTAAGTGATTGCAGTGCCGAGGCCGTGATACTAACCGCGGCTCAGGCTGAGACTTTCTCTGGCAGCTGTCTTATTCTCGAGAACCCCTATCTAGGCTATGCCCAGTTATCCAGTTGGTTTGATCCAGCACCGCACCAAGTCAGCGGTATCCATGGGTCTGCCACTGTCGCTGCCTCGGCCATGGTGAGAGACGATGTCTACCTTGGGCCCAATGTGGTTATTGAGGCGGGTGCGGTTTTGGCCTCTGGCTGTCGAGTTGAAGCCAATAGCTTTATTGGCGCACGCTCGGTGTTGGGTGAGAACTGCCATATTTCTGCCAATGTGAGTATCTATCACGATGTTCATATGGGTGATCATGTGCGCATTCATAGTGGTTCAGTCATTGGCGCCGATGGCTTTGGTTTTGCACCAGATGGTACCGGTGGCTATCAAAAGATTCATCAGATCGGTGGCGTTCAGATCGGCAATAATGTCGAGATCGGTGCCTGCACTACCATTGATCGTGGTGCTTTAGAAAACACTATTATTGGTAACGGTGTGATTATAGATAACCATGTGCAGATAGGGCACAACGCGGAGGTTGGTGATAATACTGCGATGGCCGCCTACGCCGGGTTGGCGGGAAGCGCCAAGATTGGCGCTAATTGCACGTTGGCGGGATCGGCCTGTTTGGTGGGTCATATTACGGTTTGCGACAACGTAGTCTTAACGGCGCGAACCATGGCGACCAAAAACATTACTAAGCCAGGTATTTATTCCTCCTCTGTAACCTCTTTGTTACCCAGTTTGGAATGGCGTAAAAACGCCGCTCGCATGCCCCAACTCGATAGCATGGCACGACGAATAAAAGCATTAGAGAAAAAGCAAACGTAGACTTATTTTTACGAATTTCTAATAAGTGGTAGATTAAACAATGACAATGAACGTAAATGAAATAATGGCGCTGTTACCTCATCGCTATCCTTTTTTACTGGTTGATAGGGTACTGGAAGTGATTCCCGGCGAACGCATTCTGGCCTATAAAAACATCAGCGTTAACGAAGACGTCTTTAATGGCCATTTCCCTGGCGCGCCAATTTTCCCAGGGGTAATGATGATTGAAGCCATGGCTCAGGTGTCCGGTATCCTCGGGTTTGTTACCACGGGCGAAAGTGCCGACGACGGTAAGCTGTATCTGTTTGCCGGCGTTGATAAGGTGCGTTTTAAGCGCCCTGTAGTGCCTGGAGATCAGCTTATGCTTACCTCTGAAATAGAGGCGGTAAAACGCAATATATGGCGTTTTCGAACCACGGCAACTGTCGACGGCAAAACCTGCTGTGAAGCGACATTGCTCTGTGCCTATCAAGACAAAGAGTCCTTAGCGTGAACGATGCGACAAAAGCCGTTGGCGTGAATGATGCGACAAAAGCCGTTGGCGTGATTCATCCCACGGCCATTATTGACCCGTCTGCTGTTATTGGAAAAAACGTCAGTATTGGACCCTGGACCATTGTTGGGCCAGATGTGCAGATCGGCGACGGCAGCGATATCTCCTCTCATGTGGTGATTCGTGGGCCGACAGTTATTGGCGTTAATAATAAGATTTTTCAATTTTCGACGATTGGCGATGCCACGCCGGACCTTAAGTACAACGGCGAACCTACGCGTTTAATTATCGGCGATAACAATGTCATTCGCGAAGGCGTGACCATTCACCGTGGCACTATTCAGGATAAGGGCGAAACAATTATCGGTAGTGACAATCTACTGATGGCCTATGTGCACATTGGTCATGATTGCGTTGTTGGTAACCACTGTATTCTGGTCAATAACGCCAGTATTTCCGGCCATGTGTATGTGGGTGACTGGACGATTCTCTCTGGCTATGTATTGGTCCATCAGTTTGTTCATATTGGCCCCCATTGTTTTGTCGGTCCAGCCGCGTGGATTTACCATGATGTTCCAGCCTTTGTAACGGCCTTTGGCAGTCCTGCTGAACCTAGAACAATTAACCGCGAGGGGTTAAAGCGTCGCGGTTTTAGTGCTGATCAAATAGCCCTGGCCAATAAAGCATACAAATTGCTCTACCGTCGCGGCTTGCAGTTAGATGAGGCCCTCAAAGAAATTTCCGCTCTGGGTGATGACGATATCATCACTATGCTGCTCGCTTCTGTTGAGAATTCCACTCGCGGTATCATCCGTTAAATCATGAATACGCAAACCCAAGTCTTCGCCATGGTTGCCGGAGAAGCCTCTGGTGATGTGCTGGGTGCAGACCTAATTCGGGCCCTTAAAAAACATTACCCCAATGCAATTTTTGAAGGCATTGGCGGCCCCAAGATGCAGGCAGAAGGTTTTCAATCGCTGTTTGAAATGGAGCGTCTTTCGGTGATGGGCTTTGTCGAACCCCTAAAGCGTCTGCCTGAACTTCTCGGCATTCGCCGTGCTATCGTCAATCGCTATACCGAGAACCACCCCGCTGTGTTTATCGGTATAGATTCTCCCGACTTTAATACCACTATTGAGTTCAGGCTGCGCAAGGCTGGGGTTAAAACCGTGCACTATGTGAGCCCCTCAGTTTGGGCCTGGCGTCAGGGACGAATCAAAAAAATTAAGAAGTCTGTTGATCTCATGCTCTGCCTACTGCCTTTTGAGGCCGCATTTTATGTGCAGCATGATGTCCCTGTGCGATTTGTCGGACATCCATTGGCAGGGCAGTTCGGTGATCAGCCAGACATCCAGGGGGCACGCCTGCAGTTAGGACTCGATGCTGACCGACCTACACTCTGTATTATGCCGGGTAGTCGCGCTGGTGAAGTGAATATGATGGCGGAGGTATTTCTAGATACAGCCGCCGCAGTTGTCGCTTCAGTAGAAGGGTTGCAGCTAGTGATTCCCGCGGCTAATGACGCCCGCTATACCCAATTAACAGATATTCTGGCGGCTAGGCCAGAGCTAGATATCAAGCTATTGCTTCAGCAGTCGCATCTTGCCATGGAAGCCTCAGATGCCGTGCTCTTGGCATCGGGTACCACAGCCCTTGAAGCCATGCTGCTGAAAAAGCCCATGGTGGTGAGTTATAGGCTGGGCGCGTTAACCTATAAATTACTGTCGCCTTTTATCAAAACGCCCTTTGTGTCTATTCCTAATTTATTGGCAAATAAGATGTTGGTGCCCGAGCTGGTTCAGGATCAGGCTGTGGTAAGCGAGCTGGCGCCTGCGGTGCTGGATGCCCTAGATCAAACCAAGCGTGAGGCTTTGGTGGCATCTTTTGACACCTTGCATCAACAGCTTGCGGTTGAATCTGGTGCGATTGCCGCAACTGCTATCGTCGAATTAGTTAATACCGGCAGTGCTTCTTGAAACCCTGGAAAGCGCCTAGGGGTGTTAAATGTCTGGCTGGCGTAGATGAAGTCGGACGGGGGCCACTAGCTTGGGATGTAGTGACTGCCGCTGTAATTTTACCTGCCAATCACGGTATTGAAGGTCTCGCTGATTCCAAGGCTCTGTCGGCTAGGCAGCGGGAAAATCTGTATAAAGATATTATCAGCCGCGCTGAGTGCTGGTGCGTTGGCCGCGCCACTGTGGCCGAAATAGATCGTTTTAATATATTGCAGGCCACAATGATGGCGATGCGCCGAGCAGTGATGGGCTTGAAAATACAGCCGGACTTTGTGGCTGTCGATGGCAACCGATTACCCCAGTGGGAATATAAGGGTGAAGCTGTTGTTAAGGGTGATGGGCGTGTTGAGGTGATTAGCGCGGCATCAATCATTGCCAAGGTTGTTCGGGACGCAGAGATGCAAGAGATGGACAAGAAATACCCCGGATATGGCTTTGCCAAAAACAAAGGTTACGGTACCGTTCAGCATCTTGAAGCACTGCAAAGAATTGGGCCATCGCCGATTCATCGGCGCACCTTTGGGCCAGTCCGAAATGAACTAGAACTAGAGCAATCTCCACTTTTTTAGTAGCCCTGAGTTAAACCTTTTTACAAACAGTAGAAAGGCCTTGAGTTAAGGCCTGCCAAGCATTACATTCCTTAGAATAACAACAATAAACTGACGGGAGCCGACAGCTTGAATTACGCAGAGATTACCGGGTGGGGCAAATACGCGCCGCCACTTCTTATGACCAATGATGATTTGGCAAAAATAGTCGAAACCAGCGATGAGTGGATATTTTCTCGCTCCGGTATTCGCCAGCGTCATTACACCCATGTATCTACTGGAGAGATGGGTTGGTTAGCTGCGGAGCGTGCTCTGGCCGCCGCTGGAGTTGATGCAGAAGATATTGATCTGGTGATTTTGGGCTCAACCACGCCTGAAGAAATTTGCCCCAATACAGCCAGCTACATTAAAAATAAACTGGGTGCTAAAAAGGCGGCTGCCTTCGATCTTAACTCGGCCTGCACAAGCTGGCTCTATGGTCTTAACGTGGCCACGGATATGATTAAAGCGGGGTCGATTAAGAAGGCCATCGTGATAGGCTCAGAGCGAATTTCACTGGTCATGGATTGGAAGAAACGCGAGTCGTGTTTTCTGTTTGGCGATGGTGCCGGTGCTGTCGTTATTGAGGCAACGGAAAATGAGCTGGGTCTGCTGACGGGAAAAATGAGCTGTGTTCCCGATAGTCGCGAATGCCTGCATTTACCGGGTTGGGGTATGTCTCCGCTGCATCTGACGCAAGATATTTTTATCTCCCTTAATTTCGAAGGTCAGGAAATATTTAAAAGTGCGGTTAAAGGGATGGGCGATGCCATTGCTGACGTACTCGAAGCTGAAGGCCTGACGGCTGAGGATATCGATCTATTTATTCCTCATCAGGCTAATGTCCGTATTATTCAATCCTTGGCCAAGCGTCTTAATTTCCCCATGGAAAAGGTCGTTGTGGTTATTGATAAATATGCCAACACCTCTGCGGCAGCGATACCGCTGGCCATGTGTGATGCACTGGAATCGGGCATGATTAAGCCCGGCATGACCATACTGACAGCCAGCTTTGGAGCAGGCCTTACCTGCGGTGCCGGTATTATTAAATGGGGTGACAGAGTCGAACCTGTGGGGCAGTCAGACAAGAGTATTCCTCCTTATGAGGGCACGGTGTTTGATCTGTTGGAAGACAGTTTTAATCATTATGGTGCTGATGCTGCGCATCTTTTAACAAAGAACCAGTAAATTTAACCAAGAACCAGTAAATCCAACCAAGAACCAGTAAATGGAAGTGCCCGCTACAGCATGAAAAATGAGTTTGTTCACCTAAGGTTACATTCCGAATACTCACTGGTAGATGGCCTTGTGCGCATCAAACCACTGGCAAAAAAAGCCGCTGAAATCGGTATGCCCGCAGTTGCGCTTACCGATTTTAATAATTTCTTTGGGCTGATTAAGTTTTACAAGGCCAGTCAGGCGGCTGGGGTAAAACCCATTCTGGGTGCCGATGTACTGGTGCTTGATGAGGATGGGGAGGGCAGTCCCACTCAGCTAGTACTTTTGATCGCCGACCAAGCCGGTTATAAAAATCTTACTAATCTAATTTCTAAAGCCTATCAGCACGGCCAGCGTATGGGTGTGCCCACCATAAAACGTTCCTGGCTGCAGGAATTCAGTAAGGGCTTAATCGCACTCTCTGGCGGACGTGGAGGCGAAATTGGCGTCGCACTGGTGTCGGGCCGCAGTGCTGAGGCTGAAGCGTTGTTATTGGAATATATGGATTTATTTCCAAGCCGTTTTTATCTGGAACTACAGCGCACCGGGCGTCCCGGTGAAGAGGACTATCTCCATGCCGCGGTGGTCCTAGCCAGCAAGTTTAGCTGTCCGGTGGTGGCCACCAATGATGTGCGCTTTATTGCGGCCGGTGAATTTGAAGCCCATGAAGCCAGGGTCTGTATCCATGAGGGGCGGGCGCTTGATGATCCCCGTCGCGAGCGCCGTTATTCCGAACAGCAATATCTGCGCACTGCCGACGAGATGGCGGAGCTATTTTCGGATATTCCCGAAGCCTTGCAAAACACCGTAGAGATTGCCAAACGCTGCAATCTAGATTTACGTCTCGGTGAATACTTTCTGCCGGACTATCCTATTCCCGATGGCATGACCATCAATGAATTCTTTATTAATGAGTCTGAGGAAGGTCTTGCCAAGCGCCTAGATTTTCTCTTCGACAGTGAAGCGGAAGACTTTCCTGAAAAACAGGCGCTCTATGCGGCACGCCTGAAGTTTGAGCTGGATATTATTATTCAGATGGGATTCCCCGGGTACTTCCTGATCGTAATGGATTTTATTCGCTGGGCCAAAGACAATGAGATTCCTGTTGGCCCTGGGCGTGGTTCTGGTGCCGGTTCTCTGGTGGCCTATGCTCTTAAAATTACTGATCTTGACCCCCTCGAATACGATTTACTTTTTGAGCGTTTTCTAAACCCTGAACGGGTATCCATGCCAGATTTCGATATTGATTTCTGTATGGAGGGGCGTGACCGAGTGATTGCCTATGTGGCCGAGCAATATGGTCGTGACGCGGTATCCCAGATTGTGACCTTCGGCACCATGGCTGCCAAGGCGGTAGTGCGAGATGTGGCACGGGTGCAGGGGAAATCCTATGGCCTTGCAGACAAGCTCTCGAAACTAATTCCCTTTGAAGTGGGCATGACCCTTGCCAAAGCTATTGAGCAGGAAGACGAATTAAAACAGTTTCTCGAGCAGGATGAAGAGGCCAGCGAAATCTGGAGTATGGCTCTGCAGCTCGAAGGCGTGTCTCGTAACTGCGGCAAGCATGCGGGTGGTGTGGTTATTGCGCCTACGGTTATTACCGATTTTGCGCCAATCTACTGTGATGAATCCGGTGCTGGTGTGGTTACCCAGTACGATAAAAATGATGTTGAAGAAGCCGGTCTGGTTAAATTCGACTTTTTGGGTCTGCGTACATTAACTATTATTGACTGGGCCGTGCGCATGATTAATCGCCGCCGCGCCCGCAATGACGAAGAACCCTTGGATATCGAAAGAATTCCTCTGGACGATGTCGACACCTTCAAGATGATGCAGCGGGCAGAAACCACTGCTGTGTTCCAGCTTGAATCCCGGGGTATGAAAGAGCTGATTAAGAAGCTCGGCCCAGATAGATTTGAAGATATCGTGGCTCTGGTAGCACTGTTCCGTCCGGGCCCATTGCAGTCGGGCATGGTCGATGACTTTATTAATCGCAAGAAAGGCCGCGCCGAAGTAAGTTACCCTCATATTCAGTACCAGCACGAATGCCTAAAGCCCGCTCTGGAGCCTACCTACGGCATTATTCTGTATCAGGAACAGGTGATGCAGATTGCCCAGGAAATGGGCGGATACACGCTCGGCGGCGCAGATTTACTGCGTCGCGCCATGGGTAAGAAGAATGCCGATGAGATGGCCAAACAACGTGAGTTATTTACTGAGGGTGCCATTAATAAGGGGTTTGAAAAAGAGCTGGCATCGAATATTTTTGATTTGATGGAAAAATTTGCGGGCTATGGTTTTAACAAATCTCACTCCGCTGCCTATGCGTTGGTCGCCTATCAAACCGGCTGGCTAAAGGCCCATTATCCCGCTGAATTTATGGCCGCGACCATTTCCTCGGATATGGATAAAACCGATAAGGTGGTGACCTTTATTGATGAATGCCGCGCCATGGGTTTGGATCTACTGCCGCCCGATGTCAACAACGGTCAGTTCCACTTTAGTGTCGATATTCAGGGTCGAGTGCTCTATGGCCTAGGCGCCATTAAGGGGCTGGGTGAAGGTCCTGTAGAAAACATTATTGCCGCCAGAACTGAGGGCGGCCCCTTTAAAGATATGTTTGATTTCTGTGCTCGGGTTGATGGTCGCAAGGTCAACAAGCGGGCACTGGATGCAATGATTCGCAGTGGCGCCCTGGACGAAATCGGCCCAGAGGGCGAGATTGGTTTCCGTCGCGCGGTGATGCTGGCCGGTATGGACGAAGCCGTAAAACTAGCGGAACAGCATGCACGCAACACCAGTAGCGGCATGGGTGATCTGTTTGGTGACTCTATTGTTGATAGCGCCTCAGATATTAATTACAACAGCTACAGCGGTGCCCGTACTCTGTCGGTGAAAGATCGTTTGAATGGTGAGAAGGATACGCTAGGCCTGTATCTCACCGGCCATCCCATTGACGAATACGAAGATGAGCTCAAACAAATGGTGTCGAATCGTATTGTTGATTTACGCCCGGGCAAAGAGAGTTCTGCGGTATCGGGAATGGTGGTTGGCATGCGTATTATGAAAAATAAGCGCGGCGAAAGTTTTGCCTTCTTAACCTTAGATGACAAGAGTGGTCGTATCGAACTCTCTGTCTGGGCTGAAAAATTCAATGCCTACCGAGAGATTCTGGTGAAGGATGCGCTGCTTGTCGTCCAGGGCAATGTATCTGAAGACAGCTTTACCGGCGGTTTGAAGATGGTGGCCGAATCGATTCAGTCAATTTACGATGCTCGCTGCAGCAAGCTCAATCGCCTAGAGTTGAGTCTATCCGGTGGCGCCGAGGATTCTCCTGCTGGCTGGGTGGATAAGTTTCACAATACGCTGAGCGCTTACAAAGATGGCAACTGCCCGGTGACGGTGCAGTACGCACTACCCAGTGCGGCTGGCCAGCTTAAGTTGGGTAAGCAGTGGAAGGTGCAGCCCAAGGATGAATTAATTTCTCGATTGCGGGAAGAATTTGGTAAAAATTCGGTAACCTTGCACTATCATTAAGCCAACAGTGTAATTAATCTGCCGGTAAGGCTAGCGGTGGCGGCGCAAGATGTTAAAATAGCCGCCAGCTTGGGGGCTGCTACATAGCCTGATAGCAGCGAAGAGCACCAAAATTTATAGCCCATTGTCATTGCAACCTGAGATCCTCATCACCATGAATTTGAACTATCTCTCCTTTGAACAGCCCATCGCCGAGCTAGAAGCGAAGATTGAAGAACTCCAGCTTGTAGGTAATGACAACGATCTAAATATTGCTGACGAAGTGACTAAGCTACGTGATAAATCACGCAAGCTTACCGAAAGTATCTATAGCAAACTTAGCGCCTGGCAGGTTGTGCAGGTCGCCCGTCATCCCCATAGACCCTATACTCTGGATTATATCAAGCGCATCTTTACCGATTGGGAAGAGATGCATGGCGACCGTCATTTCGGCGATGACAGCGCCATTGTGGGTGGTGTCGCTCGCCTTAATGGCAAGCCAGTGATGGTGATTGGCGAAGAGAAGGGACGTGGCGTCACTGACAAGGTGATGCGCAACTTTGGTATGCCCAAGGCAGAGGGTTACCGCAAGGCACTGCGTTTAATGGAGACTGCTGAGCGTTTCAAAATGCCGGTAATAACATTGATTGATACCCCAGGTGCCTATCCGGGTATCGACTCCGAAGAGCGTAATATATCCGAAGCTATCGCTCGTAATCTGGCGGTTATGTCGCGATTACGCACGCCGATTATCTGTACGGTTATTGGTGAAGGTAGCTCTGGTGGTGCTCTGGCTATTGGTGTGGGTGATCGACTCAATATGCTGCAGTACAGCACCTATTTTGTTATCTCGCCGGAAGGCTGTGCCAATATTATTTGGAAGACCAGCGACAAAGCCCCAGAGGCTGCTGAAGCCATGGGTGTGACCTCGAGTAACCTTGAGAAGCTGGGTATTGTCGATGAGACCATCCCAGAGCCAATGGGCGGTGCCCATCGTGATATCGAAACTATGGCCGAGACATTGAAAGCACACCTTTCTAAGCAGGTTGATGAGCTTCAGGCCATTCCTCTGGACGATCTGTTAGAGAGCCGTTACCAGCGCCTAATGTCCTATGGCAGACCAGACTAAGCGCTGAAAGTTAACCTTCAACGCTTTTTGCTAGCCTAACTTTCCTCGAGCAGAGAAATCGCTGCCATGGCCTCTGGGTCTTGGGCCTTAATTTTATTGGCGATATGGTGCTGGAAGAAGTAGCGGAAATCTTCGTTTTTATCCGCAGGGTAAAGACAGCCATCCCCGGGTAGTACCGGGGTGTTCAGCATCTTAAGTTCGTCGATCAGCATCGCTTCCATGGTGCCATCATTCAGCAGGCGCCAGCTCACCACCTCTTTTAGGGTAATACTGTGAAAGCCATCGGTAGATAGCACCGCATGGGTGCCAATGGTGTCGGGTATCTCTTGAATAATTTCCCGGTCGGTGTCGCACTGATACTCGTAGTAGTCAGCCGCAGTTTCCAGCTCTACGACCTTGTGTAGCGGAGCCGCAAAAAACAACTCATCGACACCCTGATCGTAATAGCCTTCCCACTGGCCATTGAGCGGGTCATTAATTTCATCGCAGGCGACTAGCTCATCAAGCCAAGGCACAAGGCCTATAACTTCACCGTTTACGCGTAGCCCCCAGGCCAATATTTTCACCGAGAACAGCTTGTCAGGATTTTCAGCATTACTGTAAAGCATCTCGAGGCCGTCGAGTTCTGGGGCGATACGGATTAGATTAGTGTTGGAATTTTCAGAGAGAGGTCTGCGGGTGAAGATATCAATCACATTGTCGTTGGAATGATCAATCGCCGAATGGGGCATAAATAAATCTCCTAAGCCAGCTGATAGCAAAAGACACTAACACTACATAAAGTACTCTGTCTTTCTAGAAAGCACAACAATTAGTGTTATATGTTAAAAACATAGATGATCTCGGTTTAATATGCAATTTACCGAGACGGTTATTTTTACTGTAAAATTCGGTTTTTGAAGTCTCTGCTGTGTTGGGTTGAATGTTTTTTGACAGCAGATTTTCTATTCAGTTTTATATTATTCGGGGCTTAAATGCTGGCACGAATCTGTACGATTTTTGAACAAGAGTTCGGCCTTGCAACCAATACCAAACTGCTAGGCGGAGCTGATGAGCCCGTCTATTTACCCGCTGATGGGGAGCATGGCTGCAATCGGCTGTTCTATCGAGAAGACTATCTGTCCAGCGCCCTCCATGAAATTGCCCACTGGTGTATTGCTGGTGAGGCACGGCGTAAGCTTGAAGACTTTGGTTACTGGTATAACCCAGATGGGCGCACGGTAGAGCAGCAGCGTATTTTTGAAGCTGCTGAAGTAAAGCCACAGGCTCTTGAGTGGATGTTTTCAGTGGCCTGTGGCCAGGGGTTTCGCCTCAGCGTGGATAATCTTGATGGGGACAGCTCAGTTAATCATCATTTCGCAGTTGCGGTTGTGGATCAGGCGAGACTCTGGAGTGAGAAGGGCGGCTTACCCTCACGTGGCGATCAATTTTTGTCTAGACTTGCATTGAGCTTTAAAGTTGCTGAGGTAACTGACTCTGCTCATTATCAACTCACTAATATCCTGTAGAACAGCCCATGCAAGCATTTTTGATAGACTCCTCCATTTATATATTCCGTAGCTATTTCACCCTGCCTGAGAACTGGCGCGCAGCAGAAAACCAGTTTTCCACCCATGCGGTCTATGGTTTTACCGCCTTCTTGCTAGATATTCTCAAACAGAAAGATCCCGCGCATATATTTTGTGCCTTTGATGAAAGCCTCGAATGTGGTTTTCGCCATCAGCTTTGCCCTGACTATAAAGCTAATCGGGAGCTTCCCGATGAGGCTCTGGCATTCCAGTTAAATGCCTGCCGTCAGCTCTGTCGAGTAATGGGTATTACGGAAATGGCATCGAACATCTATGAGGCAGACGACCTTATTGGTGGTGTCGCTAGCAAGGTGCGTCTAAAAAATGCTCAGCCGGTGATTGTTAGCCGCGATAAAGATCTAACCCAAATTATTCAAGCCAATGATCTGTACTGGGACTTTGGCAAGTCATACCCCAAGACTCAGCAGGAAATGGAAGTGCAACTTGAGCTGGGCTGTAATCAGATGGCGGACTATTTAGCTCTTATGGGTGACAGCAGTGACAATATTGCCGGTGTTCCCGGTATTGGTGCCAAGACAGCAAGACAGTTGCTGAGTCACTATGCCAGCGTAGATGTGATTATGGAGCATCTCGATCAGCTGCAGGACTTACCGATTCGCGGCGCTAAAAAGCTCGCCGATAAACTGGATGCTAATCGGGATCAACTATTTCTGTCTCGCAAGTTGGCCACCATTGTGACCGAGATTGATGAGGCGCCAGCATTGGACGCTATTGGTTGGCAGGGTATTCACCAGGATGCTTTTGCCATATTCTGTGAAGACATGGGTTTTGCCAATGCCTTCGCCGGCCGTGCTGCTGTGCTGAAGTCGCGAAATTTTTAAATAAGGGCTGTTATGAAAATCGTTGCCGATCAAAATATGCCACTGGTGCAAGAGTTATTTGCGCCCTACGGACAGGTGCATTTACTGCCTGGTCGTGAGATAACTGCGGCAGATGTTGCTGATGCCGATGTGCTTTTAATTCGGTCGGTGACCGAGGTCAATCGCCAGTTACTCGAAAATTCTAAGGTGACGTTTGTTGGCTCGGCAACCATAGGCACTGATCATATCGACACTGACTATTTGCAGTCGGCCAATATTACCTTTGCCCATGCCCCAGGCTGTAATGCCGAGGCGGTAGTGCAATATGATCTCTCAGTGATGTGCCGATTAGTCCCAGACTGGCAGAGTAAAACGGTTGGTATTGTGGGCTGCGGTAATGTGGGTGGGAGGCTGTATAAAAAACTTCGAGATATTGGGGTCAGCTGCTTTGTCTACGACCCATTTCTAACCGCTGATTTCAACGAGGATATTGTGTCATTCGATGAGCTCATTAGTAGCAGCGATGTTATTTGTCTGCATACTCCCATCACCAAAGTGGGAGCGTTTCCAACCCATCATATGTTTAATTCCGAGGTGCTCTCCAAGATTAAGCCTGGCGCACTATTGTTGAATGCGGGTCGTGGTGCGGTGGTCGACAATAAAGCATTGCTGGCCCATCTGCGGGCCGATGCGCCGTTGCAGGTTGCACTGGATGTCTGGGAGCCAGAACCTCAGTTAGACCTCAATCTAATGGCTTTGGTGGAGATGGCTACACCTCATATTGCGGGTTATAGCCTTGAGGGCAAGACTAATGGCACTCAGATGGTGTTCGATGCTTTTCTAACATTCTTGGGCGAGAAAAGTGAGCCATGCAATGAACCTACGGATGAATTTCAGGTTCTGGGTAATCTGGATACTTTAGACGAGGCAGTTTTAGCTAGTTATGATGTGGCTAAAGATGATCAGCGCATGCGTGATACGTTGGCTAATCTTACGGGCCCTGAAGCGGTAGGGCTGGCATTTGACCAGCTGCGCAAGACCTACCCAGTGCGCAGAGAGTTTAGCTATTATGCTGTATCCACTGAGGACAGTAACGCTAAGCTATTGGGGTTTAGAGCCTAGTGCTTGACGGTCAAAGTCAGGGCTAGGAGTCGCCCAGTTCGTCACAGGCGGTTTGCACCATATCTTCGGTAATCGGCACTTCCACACCCTGATCATCAATAATTGCGGCGCCATTGAAATCTGCTGCCACAGTATCGTCTTGCTTATTATTGCTACTGATTAGTTTGTTCTTGCTCATGTCTATGTTCATCTCTTAATTGTATACTGTCTCTTAAAAAGGCTTATCAGGCTCGCATGCGCTCTAAAAAGTTAGCAAAGCGCCCGATAGCTTCACTGAGCTGATCCTGATCCGGTAAAAACACAATGCGGAAATGCTGCTTATCTTTGAGATTAAAGGCAGAACCCTGAACCAGCAGTACACGTTCTTCTTTCAACAGGTTTAGCACCATCTCTTCATCATCGGCGATAGGGTACATCTGTGAATCAAGCTTTGGAAAGAGATACATCGCAGACTGTGGCTTGACGCAGGTCACGCCGGGTATGTCTGTGATCAATCTGTGAGCCAGATCACGCTGCTCAAGCAGTCGCCCACCGGGTAAGATCAAATCATTAATACTCTGATAGCCACCCAGTGCGGTCTGCACTGCCAGCATCGCTGGTGCATTGGCACAGAGGCGCATGGAGGCAAGCATTTCCAACCCTTCAATATAACTTTTTGCTATTTGCTTGGCGCCGGTAATAAGCATCCAGCCAGAGCGAAACCCTGCCAGACGATAGGTCTTAGATAGGCCATTAAAGGTGAGGCAGGGAACCTCTTTAACCAGACTAGCCAGAGGCGTGTGCAATGCACCATCGTATAAAATGCGGTCGTAGATCTCGTCGGCAAAGACGACTAAATTATGCCGTTCAGCCAGGGCAACAATCTGTTTTAGAACGGCATCGGAATAAACGGCGCCGGTTGGATTGTTGGGGTTAATAATCACAATGCCACGGGTATTGGCGGTAATTTTAGACTCAATATCAGCCACATCTGGCTGCCAGTCATCCGCTTCATTGCAATGGTAATGCACGGGAGTACCACCAGACATGGTGACAGCGGCAGTCCACAATGGGTAATCAGGGGAGGGGATTAGTATCTCATCATCCCGGTTTAACAATGCCTGCATCGCCATAACAATCAGCTCGCTGACGCCATTGCCCATGATCACATCTTCGACATCAATACCCTGGATACCCTGAGCCTGATAGCGCTGCATTACGGCTTTGCGCGCAGAAAACAGCCCCTTACTGTGGCTGTAACCCTGAGCTTCACGGAGGTTATGAATAACATCATGGATGATTTCATCAGGGGCATCAAAACCAAAGGCACCGGGATTACCGATATTCAGTTTGATGATTTTTTGGCCCTGATCCTCAAGCCAGTTGGCATGATTCAGCACGGGACCGCGGATTTCGTAGCAGACACCGCTAAGCTTGTTGGATTGTAATATGTCAGTCATTATGCGAGTGTGTATATATGAATAAGTGAACAATCATTGTAGCCAAAATACTGTGCTTTATGGGTTTTACGGATGAAATTAATTAGTTTTACTGGGCAGGCCGTAATGTTGGTCATTATTTTGGCCGGCCTTAGCTTTCAATTAGATCTGGTGAGTGTCAAATCAAAATTATCTTTTACGGTCCTTGTCGTATTAGTCAGCGCCTTTGTGGCGTTAGTGGGAACGGTCGGGTTGATCCGTAGGTATCGCCAGAACAAAAGGCTTTCTACCGAGATGGTGGTTCTGATGTCGGTCTGCATGTTGCCCCTTATACTATTTTTTGTAGCAATAGGTCCCAAAGGCTTATCTACGCCAGACCTCCATGATATTAGCACTGATACCGAAAATCCGCCGATGCTCGCCTACGCTGAGGTATCCCGCACGCATTATGATAGCCCAACCTTATACCGCCAAGACCTTGTTGCACAGCAAGTGGCCGCTTATCCTGACATTAAAACCTTTCACGTCGCCCTGCCGAAACGAGATGTATTCCATATGTCGGCCTACGCAGCGTCTATGCTGGGTTGGCGGGTGTATAACTTGAATTCTAGGCTCGGCCAGATAGATTTGCGGGACACCACCGCATTTTTTGCGTTTAAGGCTGATATATCTATTCGGGTTACTGCTGTCGGCGACGATAACTCTATTATTGATGTGCGGTCGGCGTCAGTTAAATTGGGTCGAGATTTCGGTTTTAATGCTCGACGGATAAGGGATTTCTTTGCTGGATTTAACGCAGAATTAGAAAAACGGCAAACGCTCTAAAATTTAAGGCCATTAGGCTTGTCAGTTTTTCAGTTCGATGAGCTTTTGGCCCTGACCCTCAAGCCAGTTTGCATGTTTGAGTAATGGGCCACGGGTTTAGTAGCAAACACGGCTAGCTTTGTTGGGTTGTTAACCGCCAACCATTATGCGATTGTGTATAATCTTGGCTAAGTAGAGTAGATATGTAGCCAACATAGTTTGCTTTATGGATGGTGACGATGAAAATACTTAGTTTTGTGGGGCAGGCCATTCTCCTAGTCGGGGTTCTCGTCGCGCTTATTTTTTTCATGGAACTGTTTCATATACCCTTTAAAAAGAATGTTGCGCTTTCTATAATCGCAGCCAGCGGGTTAGTGGGCGTAATAGGGATTACAGCGCTTGTGAGGCAGTTTGTTCGCAACTGTTATGTGCCAAAGGATTTATTGCTGCTGATGATGCTGCTCTTATTTTGGCCTGTGCTTTTTATTTATAAGGTCGGCGCCGAAGGTCTAATGGCCCCTAATATGTACGATATTAGTACTGATACAAGAAACCCGCCAGCGCTCATCTATGGCGAGGCAACCCGCATGAGTTACGACAGTTCCACAGTTTACCGTCATGATCTTATCGCGGAGCAGCTAGAAGCTTATCCGGATATTAAAAGTTTACATATTGCTCTGCCGATACGAGATGTGTTCGCGATGGCAATCTATACGGCTGCTAAGCTGGGCTGGTCGGTTCGTGATTGGGATTCCAAGACTGGCCACATAGATGTAGTGCATAAAACTAATTTTTTTGTCTTTAAGGCTGATATAGCTATTCGAGTTACCCCTGTAGGCGCCGACAACTCGATTATTGATGTACGTTCAGCATCGGTTACCTCGGGTCGAGATTTCGGTTTTAATGCTCGACGGATAAGGGCTTTCTTTGCTGGAATTAACGTGGAATTAAAAAAACGGCAAAAGCACTAAAATTTAAGGCCATTAGGCTTGACAGTCTTACTGCACCTCAATAGAATGCGCGCCTCCTAGCCAGTCACGTCCCGTTCGTCTAGAGGCCTAGGACACCGCCCTTTCACGGCGGTAACAGGGGTTCGACTCCCCTACGGGACGCCATTTTATACGTTGCTTATGGATAAGCTTCTGCGGGAATAGCTCAGTGGTAGAGCACAACCTTGCCAAGGTTGGGGTCGCGAGTTCGAACCTCGTTTCCCGCTCCAGTTAAGAAAGCGCAAAACTTCGGTTTTGCGCTTTTTTTTTGCGTTTGAAAAAAGTTATGAGGGGTCTTCTATCTAGCTCGTCTCAATTGTAAGTTTTGGAATGAAGTTGGGAAATACCTCTTGTTATTGTTAGTTCATAATAAGACAAGAGGGGGAGAGCTGAGGCGGACCTGAAAGGGTCCGCCTTTTTTTACGGGCGCAGTTTTTGTTACGTGCGCAGCTTTCGTTACGGGAGGAGGTTGATTCGTGCGTTGGCTTTACTGGCTGTTATCTAATTGGCTGCTGGAGGGAGGGCGAAAAATTCGCGGATGGCTTCTTCTTGATCAAGGGCGTCCTGGTGGCCTAGGGCGATGAGTTTGCGGCAGAAGCCGGGTTCAAAGAGGAGATAGCTGGCGGCGCTGGTGCCTCCGCCCTGGGCGGTTGCTCCCGTTATTTTTAGGAACAGCTTTAGGGAGCGGGGAAGTTCGTGAATATGTTCTTCGGCTATCTGGTCAATGGATTGGCTCGGAGAAATAGACAACACCTCCACGGCATTCAAGTCTGTAATGCCATTCTTATCTTTGAGTGATTGGGGTAGTGCTGAGGCTAGACGGTTTATGGTGCGCAATGTTTCCAGGTCACTCTCTACGGCATCGATAAAAGCGCTATTAAACATATGACCCATAATCTGCGCGATTGACGGGGAATGGTCAGGTTGTAGCTCAGGGGCCTTGTGAGTCGCATTGTCGCTAACGCCAATGATTAACAGCTGTCTTGCGTCCATATGTAGGGCCGGGCTAATGGGTTTTAACTGACGCACCGCGCCATCACCAAAATAGCCGCCCTCTAGTTTGACCGCAGGAAAAAGACTGGGAATTGCAGTGCTCGCCATTAGATGATCAATGGTTAGGTCAATTTTTTCGCCGCGACGCCTTGCTCTATTCCATGGTTGAATGCTGTCTTGGCCTTGAAAGAAGGTTACGGATTGGCCGGAGGCATAGCTCATGGCGCTTATTGCAATGGCTTCTAGTTCACCATTACCGATGGCAGTCTCTAAATAATCAAACTTCACATAGTTATTCAGTAGTTCACGTAGAGGTGCGTTATCGAGTAGGGATATCGGCCGACCGATGCCATAACCACTGTGTAGCATTGATGCGGCCATATGGAACGCATTTTTGGCTACCCCAAAGGCATCGGTGCGGTAAACATCAGAGGCCCGTAAATTGTGCCAGATAGTTTCCAGTTTTCGTGTTCTTAGCCGAAAGGGGCCAGCGCGACCTGCTATAGACAGCGCATTAATGGCGCCAGCGGATGTGCCACAGATAATTGGAAAGGGGTTGTAGACTGTTCTGGGTAAAATAGCTGCTATGCCTTTTAGTACGCCAACCTGATAGGCCGCACGGGCTCCACCCCCTGTTAATACTAATCCTCTACTCACGTGTTATTCCATTTGTAAGGCAACATTAAAAAATACCCAAGGCTAGACCTGCGGCCATGGCATGCCCGAAGTCTTTTGATGCATCAATATGATCTGAGCTGATGTCACCATTGGCGATAAGGGGTTCGGCTATTTTACGCAGGGGATAGCCTTTGGCAATACGATCAATCTCTCGCACCGCGCCGGTACCATCATTGCCAGCACTAATAAAAATGCCATAGGGCAGGTTGAGCTCATAGGGCTCAGCGGGGTAATAGGTCCGATCAAAAAAGTCTTTCAGTGCACCACTCATGGTGCCGAAGTTTTCTGGGGTGCCAAACAGCAGTCCATCTGCCCAGATTAGGTCCTCTAGTCGAGCATCAAAGGCGCTTATCAGCTTAGTGCTAACAGAAGCTTCCTGTTGGCTGCCATGTAAAACCGCCTGGGCAAGCTTCTCGGTATTGCCACTTTGGCTGTGATAAATAATTAGCAGGTTTTTCATCTAACTGTGGACACCGTTACCATTAAAAGCTGCAGGCCTGTTTAGACTGGCTCAATCAGCGTTGTTAGCTGTGACTTTACCAGTCTCAATATGATGTGCAAGCAGGGGTCACAAATGCGCTACCTTTTGGCGTTAAGCATAGGGATATTCTCCGTTGCCTGGTGGCCGCGATTGCCTGGCAGTACTGATATTATTGGCTTTTCTCTTGCCGCCGCTATTGCACTATTACTCTCCACTATTTTTCTCACTGGCCGAAAGAAGTCTGTCGCTTGCATTATAGGTTGTCTCGGTTTGGGACTCTGCTGGGCGCTATTTGTGGCGGACCGGCAATTGCATCACCAGCTACCGGAGCATCTCGATAAACAGGATTTTTTAATTACCGGAACCATCGATAGTTTGATCGATACAAATGATCGGCGCAGCCGCTTTAGCTTCGCTGTAGATTCTGCACAGCTACTGTCTGATCCGAGCCAGCAGGTGCCGCTTAAATCGGTGCTGTTAAGTTGGTATCGCTTCTCCGGGGCGGGTGTCAGTGGAGAGTTGCGCTCAGGCGAGCGCTGGCAAATTATTGGGCGCCTGCAGCGGCCAAGAGGAATGCGTAATCCTGGGGCCTTTGATTATCAGGGTTGGCTAGTCCAGCAGGGCTATTCCGCAACCGGTTATGTTCGCCAGAGTAAAAAGGCATTGCGCCTGGAAGGCTCTAGACACTCGATCAATAATTACCGCAACCAGATTCGGCGAGCTATTAATGGTAGCGGTCTCTCAGAGCTGGGAGGCCCGGTTGTGGTTGCACTGAGTATTGGTGATAAACAGCAAATTAGTGCGCAGTGGGATGATCTGGCTCGCCTTGGTATTGTCCATCTGCTGGTGATCTCTGGCCTGCATATAGGGTTAGTGGCCACCATGGGTTTCTGGCTGGGGGCAGGGTTGGGACGACTGCTGTTGCCATTGCACCGTCGGTTACCTCTTTTGGTGAGTTTGATTGGGCGCTGCTCTGGGCCATTGATGGCAATCTTTGCCGCTCTGGGTTACAGCCTGTTGGCGGGGTTTTCAATGTCTACCCAGCGGGCATTGATTGCAGTAGTGGTGGTTATGCTCAGTAAGCTGCTATTTCGTCGTATAGAGCCATATATCTGCATGGCCTGGGCACTGGTGCTAATTGGGATTGCCCAGCCTCTTGCGATAATGAGTGCGGGGTTTTGGCTATCCTTTGTGGCTGTAGGGCTTCTACTCTGGTGGTTTACACCTTGGTTATCAAAACATGACATGACTTCTACCAAGCACAGCTTTTCCTTGTGGCGAATCAGCTCAGCCCAGCTTGCTCTATTGGCAGGCATGGCCATTCCACTATTATTTTTTATGGGCAGGGCCTCATGGCTGGCCCCGTTAGTGAACCTTGTGGCTGTGCCCTGGATATCTTTTGTCACTATTCCCCTGTCGTTAATGGGAGTAACCCTCCATGCGGCGTGGCCTGAAGGTGCAAGCCTGCTGTGGCAATGGGCGGATTATTCGGTCGCACCACTTTGGCTATTTGTTGACTGGTTACCGGTCTCCGTTGGCTTTGTTCATGCCCCCATGGCTTTTGACACCTGGGGGTTTGCGGCTGCATTGCTGGCAGTGATAGGACTTTTGCTGCCCAGAGGGCTGTTGCCTAACGTATTGGCTGGACGCTGGCTGTTGCTGTTACCCCTGTTAGCTGTGCTGATATGCTCAAAACCTCAGTCACCACTGCGGCTTACTGTACTCGATGTGGGGCAGGGGCTAGCGCTGGTGCTTGAAACGCCGGATAAAACATTGGTTTACGACAGTGGCCCTAATTATGGAGAACGCTTTAGCGCGGGAAGCGGCATTGTTGCCCCCTATCTTTGGCGTAGTGGTCGGAGTCAGATTGACCTTTTAGTGGTCAGTCATGAAGATGGTGATCATGCTGGAGGCGTCGACTCGCTGCTGGCATCGGTCAAGGTTAAGGATGTTCTTGTGGGTCCCGGCTTCGTTGCCAAAAACTATCGACGCTGCGTTGCGGGACAGCGATGGGAATGGGGAGAGGGTCTCGACAGGGTTTCCTTTGAAATATTATCTCCCAGCCCGTCCAGTGCGATCGAAGGTAACAACAGCTCCTGCGTTTTACTGATTAGATGGCGAGACCAAACTATCCTGCTGCCAGGGGATATTGAACATTCTGTGGAAGCCCATTTACAGCGCAGTCCCTTTTCTAAGCTCCCTTTAACCCCAGTAACTGTGATGCTGGCTCCCCATCACGGCAGTCAAACCTCTTCGACTCAGGGTTTTGTAGATCGAGTGCGACCCGCTCATGTGGTTTTCTCTAGCGGATATCGCCATCAGTTTGGGCATCCTCATAGTGCTGTTGTGGATCGCTACCGCTCTGTTAAGAGCCAGCGGTGGCTAACATCTGAGCAGGGGGCTATTAGTTTTGTGTGGAATCAGCAGGGCGTGTTGAAGGTAGGGCCCACAAGAACCAGTCGTCCTGATCGCTGGTGGCGTTGAGGGGACTATTTGCCGATACAGCATTGTCAGGGTTTGTGGTAAAGTTGCCGGAATTTTAACGGACTAATTAGGCATCTCTGTGTATCAAATTTTTGTTTCTGGCGGCTGGTTGATGTGGCCGATTCTATTCTGCTCGATTGTGGTTGTCGCCATTTCTATCGAGAGATTTATCACCCTCAAATCTGAGCGCATCATTCCCGCTGGCCAGCTGGCGCAAGTCTGGCAGCAGCTGCGTAATAAAGAACTCAGTGGTGATCGACTCAAAACCCTCCGGGACTCTTCTCCCCTTGGTTATATTCTCGCCTCAGGCATCAGCAATTCAGGCCATGGCCGAGATGTGATGAAAGACAGCATCGAAGAGGCGGCGGGGCAGGTGATTCACCAGCTCGAGCGATTCCTAACTATTCTAGGCACTATTGCCAATACGACGCCGCTGCTGGGTTTACTGGGCACTGTGCTGGGTATGATTCAGGTGTTCGCAGATATTATGCTGTTTGGTACCGGCAATGCCGCTGAATTGGCCGGAGGTATCTCTCAGGCGCTGATTACCACAGCAGCGGGCCTTACGGTGGCGATTCCTGCGATGGTCTTACATCGCTATTTTGAGCGCCATGTTGAGTCATTAGTTGTGCAGTTAGAAGGGCAGGCGACCAAGCTGGTCGATGCTATGCACAGCGACTTGTTTAAGCAGGCTTAGTGGCGTGAAGTTTCGGCGTAAATCAAAACAAGACAACGGTATTAACCTCACTCCACTGATTGATGTGGTGTTTTTACTATTGATATTTTTTATGGTTACCACCACCTTCACCAAAGAAACGCGGCTGTTGATTACCCTGCCCGAAGCCAATGGCGAACCCGCCGAGGAGACTGCGCAGACATTAGAATTGCTGGTCAATGCTGAGGGCAACTATGCGGTCAATGGGCAAAATTTGATAAATCGTGAGATCAAGACCATTATGGCGGCGTTACAGGATGCCTCTGGAGGCAATGTAGAGATGCCGCTTATTATTACCGCTGACGCTCAAGCCAGCCATCAAGCCGTTGTTATTGCGATGGATGCAGCTGGTCAGCTAGGCTTTAGCCGACTAAATATCGCCACGCAGCAGACACAAGAGCAATAAAATATGTCCCAGGATTCTGCGTCAAGCGGCGCTAAAACCTATGCCCGATTAATGAGCTATGTGGCTCGCTACTGGGCCGCATTTGCCGTCAGTATATTTGGTTTGGTGATGCACTCGGCGGCCGAAGTGGCCTTTGTGGATCTGCTCGGATATATCACCGATACAGTGGGCATGCTCACTGGTTCTGCTTCCGAGAATAGTCTTCCCAGCACGGGTCTTACCGCATTCTTCGCCAACTCTCTGTTTGGTGATTCCTTGGATGAATATCGCTGGTTAGTCATTCCATTGTTCCTAGTGGTGGTGAGTATGATTCGCGGGTTTGGCTATCTGATCGGCAGCTATGGGTTGGCTTACGTGTCTAACTACCTTGTCCATGCTCTGCGCCTAGACATCTTTGAAAAATATTTGCTCTTACCCTTTCGCTTTTTTGATCAGTCCATGTCTGGTCATCTAGTGTCTGTCGTCACCTTTAATGTGCAGCAGGTCACTCAGGCGGGTACAAAAGCCGTTAAAACACTATTGCAGCAGGGCAGTCTTGTTATAGGCCTGATGAGCTATCTGTTCTATGTGAACTGGAAACTAACCCTGTTCTTTATTGCGGTAATGCCCTTTATTGCTATCTTGGTGAGCATTGTCAGCAAACGTTTTAGACTGATCAGTAAGCGTATTCAGTCGGCCATGGGCGATGTGACTCATGTTACTCAGGAAGCCGTGAGTGGCTATCAAGAGGTAAGAATGTTTGGTGGGATGGATGCGGAGCGTGCTCGTATTAACGTGGCGAGTCATAGTAATCGCCGCCAAAATATGAAGATGTCCCTCACAGAAGGTATTAGTAATCCTCTCGTGATGCTTATTGTGTCGCTGGCCTTTGGTGCTATCACTGGCTTCATGCTTAACCCCGCAATTCTCGAAACCATGACCACCGGCAGCTTTATTACCTTCCTCGTCGCCTCGGGCATGTTGATCAAACCTATTCGGCAGCTCACGGAAGTGAACAGTGATATTCAAAAGGGTATTGCTGCAGCTGAGTCTATTTTTGAAATTATCGATGCCGAAGAAGAGGTAGATACTGGTGATGTTGAACAGGATTCGGTCGTCGGTAAATTTGAATTTAAGAATATCAATTTCACCTATGGCAGTGCTGATCGGCCTGTATTGAAAAATATTAACTTTAACGTTAGCCCAGGCGAAACCATTGCCCTTGTAGGTTCTTCCGGTAGCGGTAAAACCTCGCTAGTAAGCTTAATTCCCCGTTTTTATAATCATGGCGAAGGTAATATTTTACTGGATGGCGTGGATGTTAATGATTTTGCCTTGGCTAATTTGCGCAGACATATCGCAATCGTTAGTCAAAATGTGACTCTGTTTAATGACACAATATTTAACAATATTGCCTACGGTGAGTTGGCCGGTTGCAGCCCAGAAAAAGTAGTAGCCGCGGCCAGAATTGCCCATGCCCATGAGTTTATTGAAAACCTCTCCGAGGGCTATCAGACTCATATTGGTGACGATGGTGTGATGCTTTCCGGTGGTCAGCGACAGCGAATCGCCATTGCGCGAGCGGTGTTAAAAAATGCACCGGTACTCATTTTAGATGAGGCAACTTCTGCGCTGGACACAGATTCCGAACGCCATATTCAGGCGGCCCTAGAAGAGTTAATGAAAGGCCGCACTAGCTTTGTTATTGCCCATCGCCTGAGCACGGTTGAGAAAGCAGACCGTATTCTGGTGATGGAAAACGGCTGTATTGTAGAGCAGGGCAGCCACAAAGAATTGCTGGCAGCAGCCGGCCGTTACTCCCAGCTGTACTATAATCAGTTTGACGAGCCAGGAGCGGGCTGAGCTTGGCGAGTGCAGAGCAGCATCTAACCAGAGCCTGGTATAGCAACAGCTGGTGGCTGGTATTTCTTATTCCTTTTTCCTGGTTATTTAGGCTGCTTACCAGCATACGTCGCAGCCGATTGCAGTCAAAACATCAGGGGCATACCTTCAGTTCGCCGGTGGTAATTGTCGGCAATATCTCGGTGGGCGGCAGTGGTAAAACTCCCTTAATTATTGCCATAGTCAAGGCACTCAGTATTAGCGGCTTCAACGTTGGCGTGGTGAGTCGTGGCTATGGTGGCAAGGCAGATAGCTATCCACTGGACGTTGTTGAAGGCGTAAGTCCTGCCCAATGTGGCGATGAGCCGTTATTAATTGCCCAGTCCTGCGATTGCCCTGTGGTGGTTGATCCAGACAGAGTTGCCGCAGTTAACTATTTGCTCGCTAATCATTCTTGCGATTTGGTGCTCAGCGATGATGGCCTTCAGCATTATAGATTGCATAGAGACATCGAAATAGCTGTTGTTGATGGTGCTCGAGGATTGGGTAATCAGCGTTGCTTGCCTGCAGGTCCCCTGCGGGAATCCTCCCGCAGGCTTCAGCAGGTAGACTTTGTGCTAGTTAATGGCGAAACCAGCAACGCTCAGAATATGGTCTTAGGTGCTGGCGTAAAGGCTCAGCATATAGGCTTGCAGCCCAGTGTATTTCGAAACCTATCAAATAATAAAATAGTGGCTGCCTCTGAATGGGCTGAGTCCTCCTCAGTGCACGCTGTGGCGGCCATCGGTAATCCCGACGCCTTTGCTGGAACATTGCGAAACCTCGGCTTAGACGTTGATTTAACCAGCAAGGATGATCATCAGCAGCTATATATCCACGACCTTAGTTTTAACGATAGTCTGCCCGTTATCATCACTGCCAAAGACGCGATAAAATATACGGATACAATTCCTGACAACCTCTGGGTACTTGAGGTTGAAATGAATGTGCCTCCAGAGTTTGTTGATGACCTGATAGGTGCTGCAGGCCTCCTTATGGGGGCTACAGGGCTGCCAGTCGACAAGAAATCCTTTGCCGAACAGCTTTCCCTTGCGAGCCAAAAAAATTTAAAGAGAGACCTATGAGTAGCTTTATCGTCATTATCCCTGCGCGTTATGCGTCCACGCGGTTGCCCGGGAAACCGTTACGGGATATTGCCGGTCTGTCGATGATCCAACGTGTGTGGCAGCAGGCCCTTAAGAGTGATGCGGCTCAGGTGGTTATAGCCACCGATGACAGTCGTATTGAGCAGGCCGCTCAGGCATTTGGTGCTCAGGTGTGCATGACCAGAGCTGATCATGTCTCAGGCACAGATCGTCTGCAGGAGGTTGCGCAGCAGCTTGGTCTTACGGATCAGCAGTTGGTGATTAATGTCCAGGGTGATGAACCATTGATTCCGCCGGCAGTGATTAATCAGGTTGCAGAAAATCTTGCCAAAAACCCGCAGGCTGGTGTTTCTACTCTTTGTGAGCCTATTGGAACGGTTGCGGATTTTCTGAATCCCAATGCGGTGAAGGTGGTATCCGATAAGCAGGGTATGGCTTGTTATTTTAGTCGCGCACCTGTGCCCTGGCCCCGAGATCATTTTCAGGCGGGTCAGACGTCAATGCCAGAACTAGATTTAGCGCGCCGTCATATAGGCATTTATGGCTACCGAGTGGCGCAGCTCAATAGCTTTGTGACCTGGCCCGTTGCGCCTTTAGAGCAGGCGGAATCGTTAGAACAGTTACGATTTATGTGGAATGGTATCGGTATCCATGTGGCTGATGCGGTAGAGCCAGTCCCAGCGGGCATAGATACCGAAGAAGATCTGCAGGCAGCCATTAATATAATTAAAAGCAACTAAAACAACAATTTAATTAGATATTGTGATAATTCACTTTAAACTTAATAAGTGTAGGTTTTAAGCCGATATGAATAAAATTTCCGTGCTGTTTGTCTGTCTGGGCAATATCTGTCGCTCTCCCACTGCTCATGCGGTTTTTCAATCTATGGTAGATTCTGAAGGTTTATCCCAGCAGATTATTGTCGACAGTGCAGGCACTGGCGATTGGCATCTGGGTCATGCACCAGATCAACGCACCAGCGCCGTTGCCGCTGAGCGAGGTTACGATATGTCTGAGCTGCGATCACGCCTGGTAGAGGCCGAAGACTTTAATCAGTTTGATTATATTATTGCCATGGACAGTGACAATCTCAGCAACCTCCTTGCTATGCGTCAAGAAAGCTACAACGGCCAGCTAGGACTGTTTCTCGATTACTCCCAGCAGAATGAACAGACCGAGGTGCCCGATCCTTACTATGGCGGCGATAACGGCTTTGCATTGGTACTCGATCTAGTGGAAGAAGCTTCTACTGGTCTACTCGCGCATATCCGGGGTAACAGCCCTGAGCTGAATGATAGCCCTGAGCTGGACAATAGCCCCGAGTCGCCGTCGCTTTGAACATTCTTGAGATTAAAGAAAATGCTTCTCTGCAACACTTAAACAGTTTGGCACTACCGGCCTATGCTGAATATTTCTGCTCAGTAACTGATACCAACCAAATACAGCAGGCTCTAGTCTTTGCTGCGGACAAAGATCTGCGCATAACCCCAGTGGGCGGCGGCAGCAACATGGTAATAGCCGGAGATATCCAGGGTCTCGTGCTGCGTCTCGACCTTAAAGGTATCAGCAGCAAGCCTGTCGCTGACAATCAGGTTGAAGTGACCTTTGCCGCCGGTGAGAATTGGCACGAAATGGTTCAATACTGTTTGCAACAGGGCTGGTATGGCCTCGAAAACCTGTCGTTAATCCCCGGTAATATGGGTGCAGCACCGATTCAAAATATTGGCGCCTATGGCGTTGAGCTCTGCGACCTGTTCGTGTCCCTGCAGGCCATCGGAATTAGTACCGGCGAATTGATTGAGCTTGATAATAAGCAATGTGAATTTGGTTATCGTGACAGCATATTCAAGCAGGCCTACAAAGATCGGTTCCTGATCACCCATGTCTGCCTAAGGTTATCGACTCAGCCTATAGCGCAGATTCAATATCCCGCTTTAGCAGATGCTATTGGCGACAGAACGCCAACCCCCGAACTCATCAGCGAAACCGTTTGCCGCATCCGTCAGCAAAAGCTTCCAGATCCAGCCCAGTTACCGAATGCAGGTAGCTTTTTCAAGAACCCACTAGTAACTGAGTCTGGGCTTAGTCGGCTAGAGAGCAATGGAAGTCAATCACCTCGCTACCCTCAGGCAGACGGCACCTATAAGATTCCAGCGGCCTGGTTAATTGATCAGTGCGGTTTTCGTGGTCAGCGACGGGGAGAGGTTGGAGTGCATGAACATCAGGCCCTAGTGCTGGTGAATTACGGCGGCACAGGCGCCCAGCTACTTGCCTTGGCCACAGAAATTCAAGATGCAGTGTCTGCTAAGTTTGGAGTCGCCCTTGAAATAGAGCCAAGACTCTACGGTGTTTAATTAAATGGGCCCAAGATAATGGACCTATTTGACCAGCAAGTTATTCCCGTGCGGCTAACCGATGAGCGTAAATCGGAGATTATTTTTTGGCCCAATTGGCTGGATGGCCAGCAGGCCGACAGTCTTCTTGCCACCGCTGTTGCTAAAACGCCCTGGCGTGAAGATATGATTAATATCGCCGGCCGGCGCATTCCTGTGCCGCGCCTACAAAATTGGTTCGGCGCGCCAGATACCAGCTACACTTACTCGGGTATTCGCTTGCAAGCCCTAGCATTTCCTGACTGGATGGATTCAGTAAGAGCTGCGGTTGAACAGGCTACTGGCCACCCCTTTAATAGGGCGCTGGTTAACTATTACCGCCATGGTCGAGACAGTGTCGATTGGCATGCAGACGATGAACCAGAGCTCGGGGTAGAGCCTTTAGTGGCGAGCCTAAGTCTGGGCGCTGAACGTGTTTTTCAGCTCCGACACAACCAGAGCAAAGAGCGACTGTCGGTTAGCTTGCCCCACGGATCACTGTTACTCATGGGCGCAGGAATACAGGACCATTGGCAGCATAGATTAGCTAAGGTTAGTGGCCTAGAGCAGTCTAGAGTAAATTTTACATTTAGGTATATGGAAAAATAATTACAGGAGTATGTTTTGAAATTATCGCAGTTTGGCACTAAGTTTTGCGCCCCCACAGGCATTGTTGAGTTGATGGATGATCTCGGCACTGCGCTAAACGAAAACCCCGACATGATCTTTATGGGCGGCGGTAATCCAGGGCGTATTCCTGAGGCTGAGGCAATCTTTAAGGCCCGCTTAGAAACAGTGCTCGCAGACCCCGCGCAACTCCATAGCCTGATGGGCATCTACCAATCGCCCCAGGGTGATAAAGTCTTTCGTGAGCAGATTGCAGGCCTATTGAAAAAAGAGTTTGGCTGGGATCTCTCTGAGCGCAACATCGCCATATCTAATGGCAGCCAGTCAGCATTTTTCATACTCTACAATATGCTTGCCGGGGCCATGCCCGATGGCAGTCATCGTTCTATTCACCTACCATTAGCGCCAGAATATATTGGTTACGGCGACATAGGCCTAACCCGAGATTTCTTTACGGCTACCCGTCCTGAAATTGAATTGATGGACAACAATCTATTTAAATACCATGTGGATTTCTCCAAGCTCGAGGTGACGGAGCAAACGGGTGCTCTCTGTGTTTCAAGGCCCACTAATCCCACGGGTAACGTGCTGACCGACCGTGAAATTGAGCATCTCGACGAGATTGCTCTGGCCGCAGATATTCCACTTATTATCGATGGCGCCTATGGCTTGCCATTTCCCGGCATCATATTTAACGACGCTAAACCCCATTGGAATGACAATACTATTCTTGTGTTGAGTCTCTCCAAGCTGGGCCTGCCGGGTGTGCGTACAGGTATTATTGTAGCGCGAGAAGATATAGTGCAGGGCTACAGCAATGCCAATACGGTGGTCAATTTGGCCTGTGGCAATCTGGGTCCAACCATTGCCCGCGAACTTTTCAGCAGTGGGGAAATACTGACTCTAAGTAATAATCTGGTTAAGCCGTTTTATAAGCAGCGCGCTCAGCAGGCGGTCGATTGGTTTAGAGCGGAGTTAGGGAGCTTGCCCTATCGCATCCATAGTCCAGAGGGTGCGATATTTTTGTGGCTGTGGTTTGAAGGTCTTCCGATCACCAGCCAAGAGCTCTATCAACGGCTTAAAGAGCGCGGTGTACTGGTAGTGCCTGGGCATAACTTCTTCCCAGGAATGGATGCTAGCTGGCAGCATCAGCAAGAATGTATTCGTGTGTCGTATGCGCAGGATGGCAATACCGTAAAGCAGGGCATTGAAATTATTGCTGAAGAAGTGGCTAAGGCTTACGCTGCTTAGAGGTGGTTTTCCAAGGTATCCAGTAATAGCTGTATCTTATTGATGGACTCCTGATATTCACTGTCGGCTTGGGAGTCCGCAACAATGCCTCCGCCGCCCCAGCAATGCAGTGTCGTGCCATCTGCGATCACTGTGCGAATGGCTATATTGGTATCCATGCGACCTGTGGCACTTATATAGCCGATGCTGCCGCAGTAAACCGAGCGTTTAACGGGCTCCAGTTCCTCGATAATTTCCATGGCCCGTTTCTTGGGTGCCCCGGTAATTGATCCTCCTGGAAAACAACCTCTCAGCAAATCAATCGGGCCGCTACCCTCGGCTAAAACACCAGTCACGGTGCTCACTAAATGGTGCACATTGGGAAAGCTTTCGAGGGCGAAAAGCTTGGGAACGCGAATGCTGCCCGGCTCACAATTTTTGCCCAGGTCGTTGCGCAGCAAATCGACAATCATCAGGTTTTCAGCGCGATCTTTATCGCTGTTAAGTAGCTTGACCGCATTGTCTTGATCTTCTTCTACCGTCTTGCCGCGCAGCAATGTTCCCTTAATGGGTTTGGTTTCAACATTGCCCAAGGAACATTTTAAAAAGCGCTCAGGTGAGATGCTCAGAAGAGCTTTGTCCTGCCATTGCCAGAACGCGGAATAGGGCGAGGGCGCCGCTTCACGCAGTGCTAAATAAGCCGGCCAAAGATCACCTTTGTAGTCTGCAGAAAAGTGCTGGGTAAAATTGGTCTGATAGCAGTCGCCGCTGGCAATATAGTCTTTAATGCTGGCAATCGACTGGCTGTATTGATCGGGAGAAAGCGTGGGTTTGAAGAGGCTGGTCAGGCTAAAGTTAGACTCTGAGGCCTCACTGTCCAGTCTTTCCAGACGCTGAATAACGTTCTGCATAAGTGCTGGCGAACAAAGCTCATGAAAGATCAGCTGGCTCTGCTGAGTCGAATGATTAATCACTAGACTCCACAAATATCGGCCAACACGCATGTCGGGTAGATCTGCAACGGTCTTGGTGTGATCGGGAATATCCACTAGACGCCGACCGAGATCATAACCAAAATATCCCATAACGCCGCCGACAAAAGGATGAACTGACATCCCAGCGTCTATGTCGAGCATTGGCGCCAGTAACTGCTGTACCAGAGTAAATGGATCCTCTGTACTGGTATGAGAACCTTTACTGTCGCTGATGGTAGATAGCTCGCCGCGAGTTTCAATTAGCGCATCTGGACTGGCTGAAATAATATCAAACCGACCCTGTAAGCTGCGGGGTTTTCCACTGTCTAACCAGATTGCATCGGGCAGGTCGCGAAGGACTGCAAACAGGTTTTCACTGTCAGGCCGATAAGGAATATCTTGAATGGTAATGCTGTGCATAGATGGCGTAACCATAGGCGCTAAAGCGCTATTTCGCAATGGTCTAATGCGGCGATCAATGTTTTAATTACGTCTTCTAAAAGACCTCGGCAGGAACAGTCCATAATGCTAAAAATACGTATTGCAGAAAAGTCAGATGCATCCTTACTCAGTGGCCATAACTGTGCCATGGCATTAGAAACCGAAAATAAGGTATTGGATCCCAAAGCGGCAATACTGGGTGTCGAAGGGTTGTTTGAACGTCCACAGTTTGGTTTCTATCTGGTTGCTGAGGTGGATGGATTACCCGCTGCGACATTGATGGTGACCTATGAATGGTCTGATTGGCGCAATGGTTTGTTTTGGTGGATTCAGTCGGTGTATGTGAAAACAGAGTTTCGCCGTCAGGGACTTTATAGCGCTATGTATGAAGAGTTAAAGCGCATGGCCGCTGCCCAGGAAACGCCTGTATGCGGTTTTAGGCTCTATGCTGAAACAGAAAATCACAGTGCTCAGGCGACCTATAACAACAGTGGTATGCATGCCTGTGACTATATTATGTTTGAAGAAGCCACGGCGTAATACTGTTTAAAGTAGCCACGGTGTAATACTCTTTAAAGAAGCCAAGGATTATTTATAGGGGCCAAAGTAGTAGCCGAAGATCGGTCTAGACTAAAAACTCAACCAGATGAAAGGTTAGAAATGCCGCCACATAGGCAAAGATGCTGTAGCTAATAAATAGCTGGGTCGGCAGACGCCAGGAGCCAGTCTCTTTGGCGAGAACAGCCAAGGTCGAAACACATTGCAGTGCAATGGCGAAAAACACCAGCAGGGCCACACCAGAGCCAATAGGCAGGCCACTGTCTTGAATTTGCTGGCTTAGGGACACAAAGTTTTCTTCAGCCCCCTCAATACCAAATAATGTTCCCAATGTACCCACAAACACTTCGCGAGCTAGAAACGAGGTGAGAATAGCAACGCCATACTTCCAGTCCAAACCAAAGGGTGCAAATACAGGTTCAATCCACTGACCCATAGTGCCCAGCCAAGAATCCCCCAATGAGGCTCCCTGATTAGGAAAGTATCCCAGGAACCAAATCACCACAGTGACGATAAAAATAATCTTACCGGCCTTGGTCACAAAGTGCTTGCTGCGATTCCAAGCATTGCGCAGTAGTGGCCGCCATGAGGGCAATCTGTAAGGCGGCATCTCAAGTACAAAGGGTAGGTCCGAGCGCAGCTCAGCATTACTTCGAGACACCACGGCAGTAACCAGCAGTGCGCAGACAATACCAAACACATAGATGCCAAACATGGCTAAACCCTGCCAGCCAACGAGTCCGCCCAATGCTTTTTGTGCGGGAATAAAGGCAGCAATCAGTAAGGTATAAACCGGTAGACGGGCGGAGCAGGGCATTAGTGGAATCGCCAGATAGGTCAGCCAGCGCTTGCGCGGTGAATCCACTGTGCGTGCGGCGTATATGCCGGGAATAGCACAGGCAACACTAGAGAGCATGGGGATAAAGCTCTTGCCGGTAAGGCCAAATACACGCAATGGTTTGTGGCAGATCACCGCGGCGCGGGCTAAATAACCGCTGTCTTCCAGCATGCCAACAACCAGCGTGAGCACAAATATCTGGGGTACAAAAACTAAAAAGGCACCAATACCACCAAACAGGGCATCAGCGATAAAGTCGCTAGCCATGCCCTCGGGCACTCTGGCTAAAACAAAGTCAGCAGTGACTTGAATAATGGTTTCAACGCCATCCATCACCGGGGCAGCCCAGGTAAAGATTGATTGAAACAGCAGGTACATAATGACAAAGAAACTTAGGCCTCCAAACCAAGAGTGCAGGAAAAAACTGTCCAGTTTGGTTTGGGCATTGATTAGCAGGTCGCCCTTAGGGCCATACATATTGGCCAGCTGCTGCGCCTGCCGATGGATCAGTGCGTCATCGCTGGCAATAATATCACCGGCAATCGCATAGGCTTCTGTTGGCGCTGTGGCCGAGGCAATAGCGCTGGGGATATGTTCTAAACCGAACCCTGTTTTTCCTGAGATGGGTAACACCGGCACCTTAAGTGCACCGGCAAGCCCTTTGGCGTCTAGGTGCATTTTGTGCTGTTCCAGCACATCGGTCATATTGGCGGCGATCAGTAGAGGTTTGTTGTAGCGACGACAGGCTTCTATTACCTGTAGGGCAAAAATTAGACCCTTTTCTAATCTTGTGGCATCAACGACACAGATAACGGCATCTAGATGATCGGCATCCATTGCCTTGTAGAACGCTTCTACAGCCAGCTTTTCTTCACCAGAAATAGTCTGCAACGAATAAACACCGGGGAAATCCAGATATTCGGTACTGCTATCGGCGAGACTTTTACCAGAGCTGATATCGACAGTAATACCGGGGAAATTGGCGACCTTTTGGTTTAATCCAGTTAAACGATTAAACAGCAGGCTCTTGCCGGAGTTTGGGCTGCCAATTAGAGCGATACTAGCGCGAGGTAAAGAGGCGGATTCAGAGGGAAGAGTACTTGAGGTAGACATAGGCTGGGCCCGGGGGCTAAGCGACTTCGATCATCGAGGCTATGCTATCGTCCAGAGAATAGACGGTATTGTTAACACGGTAGAGTTTAGGAGCACCAAGACTAGGGGCCATAACACAGGCAATTGACTCACCGGGATGAAAACCAAGCTCACTGAGGCGCGTGCGATAACCCGCTTCAATGCTAGCTGCAAATGCGCTAACGGTTGCGGATGTGCCCTGTGTGAGATCCCAAAGTGTCATCTGATGTCCTTGCGGTTGTCTTAAGTAGGCATTGTACGCCTTTATTTTCTAAATGTTAATAATATTGATTCTCATTTGCACTATTGTATTTGCACCATTATTTGTGTCACTAAAAGTCGAGGTAGATCGAGATGGAGCATGAGGGTGTAAGCTCAAGCACTGCTAGGCTAAGCCATTGAAAACAGTGGCTCATAATGCCGACAAATCAGCTACAATGGCGCCCTCAAAATCAACTCCACCTTATTAAGCAAGCGTATTTAACTATGCCAGTATATTCAGCAACCCCAAGAGCACTCTACGACTACCCAAAATACTGGGCGGAATGCTTGCTGCCAGCACCTTTTCTGCCAATGACTAGAGCAGAAATGGATCAACTTGGCTGGGATAGCTGTGATGTAATTTTGGTGACGGGTGATGCCTATGTGGACCATCCTAGCTTTGGTATGGCCGTTATCGGTCGAGTTCTAGAGTCTCAGGGCTTTCGGGTAGGCATTCTGTCGCAGCCAGATTGGCGCAACACTGATAGCTTTCGTGAGTTGGGCAAGCCCAACCTCTACTTCGGTGTTACCGCTGGCAATATGGATTCAATGATCAATCGCTACACGGCAGATCGTCGTCTGCGTCATGATGATGCCTATACCGCCGGAGATGAGGGCGGCAAACGTCCAGATCGCGCGGTCACTGTGTATACGCAAAAATGCCGTGAAGTGTATTCCGATGTGCCTGTTGTAGTGGGTGGTATCGAAGCCAGTCTGCGACGCTTGGCCCATTATGATTACTGGTCCGAGTCGGTAAAACGCTCAGTACTGATGGATTCCACCGCCGATATACTGCTTTATGGCAATGCCGAACGCGCCATGGTTGAGCTAACTCACCGTATGGCCAATGGCGAAAATATCCGAGATATTACCGACCTCCGCGGCAGTGCCTATTTATGCCGGCAGATGCCTGACGGCTGGCGTGAAATTGACTCCACACAGGTTGATCAGCCTGGCCGAGTCGAGAAACATAAGAACCCCTACATCACAAAATCTCAGGCCAAGGATTCTGACGACGCTAAAGATGTGCGTATTAGAACGGATAAGGCGTTGCTAGAAGGCGAGGAGAGCGACAAGTCTTCTCAAGAGCCGAAGCCCCTGTCGATAATTCCTGATACTCAGGCGATCAAAACCGATCCCAGCACCACCTATATTCGTATTCCGTCGTTTGATCAGGTGACTACAGACCCTGTGCTTTATGCCCATGCGGACCGGATTTTTCATCGCGAGACTAATCCCGGAAATGCCCGCCCTTTGGTGCAGAATCAGGGACGCAACGATATCTGGGTAAACCCACCGCCGATTCCGCTGGAGACAGCAGAACTGGATTGGGTGTTTGAGCAGCCCTATAAACGTGTGCCGCATCCTTCCTATGGCGATGCCAAAATACCGGCCTACGATATGATCCGTTTCTCGGTGAATATTATGCGTGGCTGTTTTGGTGGCTGTACCTTCTGTTCGATTACCGAGCATGAGGGCCGTATTATTCAGAGTCGTTCCGAGAAATCGATTCTCGATGAAGTTGAAAAAATTCGTGATCTCACACCGGGCTTTACCGGTGTAATTTCAGATCTTGGCGGGCCCACGGCGAATATGTATCGCCTTAACTGTAAAGACAAAAAGATTGAAGAAACCTGCAGACGTCCGTCCTGCGTGTATCCAACTATCTGTAGTAATCTTGAAACTGACCACAAGCACACCACCCAGCTGTACCGTAAAACTCGTGCGCTGGAAGGGGTTAAGAAAGTGGTGGTTGCTTCAGGCCTGCGTTATGACCTAGCAGTTAAAGACCCTGAGTACGTTAAAGAGCTGGTGACCCACCATGTTGGCGGTTATTTGAAGATTGCCCCAGAGCACTCCGAAGATGGCCCTCTGACCAAGATGATGAAGCCGGGCATGGGCAGCTACTATGAATTTAAAGAGATGTTTGAGCGCTTCTCTAAAGAAGCAGATAAAAAACAGTATCTGATACCGTACTTTATTTCAGCGCATCCAGGTTCGACCAACGAAGATATGATGAGCCTGGGCCTGTGGCTTAAGAACAATGACTTCCGTGTTGATCAGGTGCAGAGCTTCTATCCGTCACCCATGGCATCGGCCACCACCATGTATTACACCGAGAAGAACCCCCTGAAGCCCCTGGGTCGCAATAATAGCGAACAGGTCTTCAGCGCGAAAAGTCAGGAGCAGCGAACCTTGCATAAGGCCTTCCTGCGCTACCATGACCCTGAAAATTGGCCGATGCTGCGCAAAGCATTGCGCCGTATGAATCGGGCAGATTTGATTGGTAATGGCGATTCGTTCTTAGTGCCGGGAGAGTCCCGTCGCGAGAAAGAAATTAAAAAGCGCGAAACCAAAAAGGTTAAGCCGTTAGCCAGATCTGCGCGCTCGGCGCGCTCGGCACCTCGTCGACGCTAGGCGGGAAAAAGCCGGGATATCAATGCGGGTACTGCGTTTTCAACCCGCAGAATCCGCGGCCCCAGATGCACCGACTCAAAACCAGCCTGGTTAAGCTTCTCTATCTCATAGGGAATAAATCCGCCCTCAGGCCCAATGGCTAAGGTCACTGGTGCCGAGCAGTTAATGGGGCAGGGTACGTCGGTAATCGGATGTGCAACCAGTGCCTGACTACCTTTTGCAATCTCAGCAAGTTCATCCTCAACAAATGGCTTAAATAGCTTACGCAGATGGATCTCTGGCATCAGAGTATCCTTGGCCTGTTCCAACCCCAGCAAAAGTTGCTCTTCCAGTGCCTCAGGTGCTAGCAGCGGCGTCTGCCAAAAACTCTTCTCCACACGACTCGAATTAATTAGATAGAGCGTCTTTACCCCCATCGCGGCAATGGTTTGCAATGATCGACGCAGCATCTTAGGCCTGGGCAATGCAAGGATCAGCGTCAACGGGGTAATTGCTGGCGGTGGTGTATCCAGAATAATGTGCAGGATAGCCTGCTGGGTATCAAGGGTTTTGATCATTGCCTGGCCCATAGGGCCATTTACCAGCCCCACACGCACAGAATCCCCAATTTCTGCCCGTTGCACCTTAAGCAGGTGCTCAAGCTGTCGGCCATTGATGGTGGCAACATTGTCAGTAATTTGTGCAGCTTTTAGCAGGAGTAAATTCATGGCGAGGATTGTAATGGTCTCCCCTTCAGGAGTCGAACCTGAAATTCAAGCTTAGGAGGCTAGCGTGATATCCAATTTCACCAAGGGGAGGTGTACCTATTATAGCGACAACTGAACAAATTCAGTACAGGTAGAAGCTCTAAACGTCGGTTTATTCGCCGTAAGCATAGACCAATAACTTTGATTAAAGCCGTTGAAGGCTGTATAAAGAGACAAGTCTACTCGTTTACGTATAAATTGCGATGGATAATGGCAGTCATTGGTTAAACCAATCTAACTACAAAAATAATTAAAGAGGGGTATCGCAGAATGAAACTAATATCAGGAATAGCGCTTTCAGTCGCATTGCTAGCTGGCTGTGCCGAAAAAAATGAAGAGGCTGTTGAGCTGGAAGTAGCCGTACAATCCGCCGCGTCAGCGCCAATGGTTGTCGAGTATATTTACTGTAATGCCGGTGCTGACTACAGCCCCGAAAATTTTGCCAAATTGACAGCAGCTTGGAACGAAATTAACGATGCAGACCCAACACCAGCAGCAGCTGCATTCGGCATAGTACCTAAGGTTGCCAATGAAAACTATGATGGCATGTGGGCAAATATTTGGTCTTCCGCAGAAGCCCGTGAAGCTGGCTGGATAGATTGGGTAGAAAATCAAGCGGCAGCCTTCGGTGAAAAATTTGACAGTACTACTGTATGCCACCCAGATAAACGGTTCCTTTTTGAACTATCGCCAGTTACCGCGCCAATGCAAGAATGGGATCCTGCCGAGGTTTTTCAGGCTACTTATAGATTCTGTTCAATAAAAGAAGGCAAGACTCAGACAGACACCTTAGCTGCCTCTGTAGCCTTTGCTAGCTGGATTGATGGTCAGCGCACTGCAGGTCGTGGAACCAACTACATGTCCTTCCTGCATGTCCCTACCTTTGATCCAGCGACTGCTGGTGGCACTTTACAAAACTATGATTTTGTAAGAGCTGATTTCTGGGGCAGTGCTTCAGAGCAAGCTGCTGATGAGGCTGCTTGGAATGCAGAAGGCAATATTGCACGTGAATTGTCTGACACTATTTTCGATTGCCAAGATGCAAGCTTTGATCTTTATTCAATTAAGCGCATGGCCAGTTAGTCGTTAGTTTGGAGAAAAAAGGCTGCTTCGGCGGCCTTTTTTTTGCTCACAAATATCTAACAAAGAAATGCCTAACCTTATGCCTTATGTGATGGAGAACGCCTCGATAATTCGCTACGCTAATGCGTCTTCAAACTCCAATGCTGGCATGGGTTTGCTGAACAGATAGCCTTGATAAAGCTCACAGCCCAGGGGCTCAAGAAAATCGAATTGCGCTTTCGTCTCGACGCCCTCAGCGACCACTTCTAACCCTAGGTTTTTTGACATAGCGATAATGGTCTTGATGATGATACTAGGGCGTGCGTTATGACCAATTCCGCTGACAAAGGACTGATCTATCTTTAATTGTGACAATGGTAACCTTGTTAAATATGCCAAGGAGGAATACCCCGTACCAAAATCGTCTAGTGAAAACTCGACCCCTCTGCGTTTAAGTTTTTTCATCTTAATAATAGCGCTATCAACATCATCCAAAATAAGCCCCTCAGTAATCTCAAACTTGAGCAAACTAGAATTAATTCCAGTCTCTTCCAAAGCTTCTAGTACCTCATTCACGAAGTTGGTCTGAAAAAACTGTCGTGGACTGATGTTTATCGCCACCGTTAATCCTGATGTCTTTGGGTTTTTTTGCCACTCTTGTATTTGGCGACAGGCCGTTTTTATAACCCAATTTCCTATTGGAATAATTAACCCTGAATTCTCGGCCAGTGGGATAAAGTCTAGCGGTGAAACAATACCTAGTGATGGGTGTTTCCAGCGAAGTAAAGCTTCGGCACCTGAGGCTATATTATTTTCGTCCACCTGAAGTTGATAATACAATTCGAACTGGTCTTTTTCGAGAGCATTATGTAATGCATTCTCCATCTTGGCACGCTGAGTGATATTTTCCTGCATCTTCGGATCAAAGAACCTCAGCATATTACGCCCGCCTTGTTTAGCCTGATACATAGCAATATCTGCCTGCTTAACAAGATCATCAACATCTACCTCCCTGCTATCAAAAAGTGTGGCCCCGATGCTGGCACTGCTAAAACACTCATGGTCCTTCAACATATAAGGTTCATTAAGTGCTGATAATATTTTACTAGCCACGGCTCTAGTCTGCTGTGGAGCATCCAAACCATCCTCACCCAGATGCTGGAGAATGATCACAAATTCATCGCCGCCAATCCGTGCAACAATATCCTCAGAGCGCAGGCCAAGCTTGAGTCTCTGTGCAGTCTGTTTCAGTAACATGTCACCGTAGTCATGGCCAAGATTGTCGTTAAGGTCTTTAAAGTTATCTAGATCAACAAATAGAAGTGCCGCTTTTTCTATTTTACGCCCAGTGATGGTTACCGCTTCGTTTAGCCTGTCCATTAGCAATCGTCTATTGGGTAGGCCAGTTAATGGGTCATAGAATGCTAGTCTAAATATTTCCTCAGCATCTTTTTTAGTCCTGGTGATATCAGAAATCCCTATAACATAATTTTTTGCCAGACTGTCATGCCCTCTAATCACTGTGATTACAACATTTAGCGGAACGACTTCTCCATTTTTTCGTTTATCCCAAAGTTCGCCCTCCCAGCCGTCATTGGTATCAAACGATTTCCAGATGGAACTATAGTACTTTTCATTAACATGATCGGAATTAAAAAACCTCGGTGGACCCCCGACGACCTCATCGGAGCTGTAGCCGGTGATATCTGTAAAGGCCTCATTAACACGCAAGACATTCATTTCTCCATCAGCAATTATCATTCCTTCCTGACTATTGAAGGTAATCGCCGAAATGCGTAATTCCTCGGTGGTTTTATTTAACTCGGTTAGATCACGTAAGAACCCCACAAAAACGTACTCTCCATAGCGTCTCAGGACAGTCACAGATACTTCGACCTGAATCGATTTTCCGCCCGCTGTATGTGCTTTAAATTCAAATCTTTCTGGATTTATTGTCTTAATATTTTTAACAGAAAACTTGTTTAAGAAGGAATCAAAGGCCTCGGCGGTACTAGGGTCTATAATCAAATCAAGAAGCTTCTTGCCCTGTACATATTCAGAGGAATATCCAAATATTTCTGTGGCCCTTGGATTCCAATAACTTACCTTGCCCTCAATATTAATTGTAATAACAGCATCCAGTGATACATCGAGGATCCGCCGAGACAGTATTTCGGCTTCTATTCGGGAGCTAATCTCCCGCTGGAGAGTAATAGCATCGTCCACAGCCTCTAATTCTAACATTTCATTTTTGTCAGTTAGCTTTTGGCCTAAGCTTTTAATGGAGTCGAAGCTATAGCGCAGCTCTATATGACGAATGATAAGTAGGCGTAGCGCCTCGAGGGCAACTTTTTGTGCCCCATTTAATTTACCTGGTTTGTAGTCAAGAACACAGAGAGTGCCTAGTGCATGCCCATTAGACGCGACTAACGGAATGCCCGCATAGAAACGGAATTTGGGGGTCTCAGTAACCAGTGGGTTCTCTGAAAAGCGTTTATCAAGAAGTGCATCCGGAATTTCCATGATCTGGTCCGGTGTCAGAATACTATAGGCACAGAAAGCAACGTCTCTGCTAGTTTCCGAGACATCAAGTCCCACCTTGGCCTTAAACCACTGACGGTTGTGATCAACTAGAGATATCAAGGCAACCGGCATATTACATATTTGTGCCGCCAGCGCCGTCAATTCATCAAACTCGGGTTCGGCTACTGTATCCAACAGATCTAAACTGTTTAGGGTTTTTAGCCTACCCTCTTCATTGTCTGGCAACGGAGCTTTCATGACCAACCTCTATTTTTGGTCTGATTAAGATACTTGATGGGCCCCCAAAGGTATGCGCAATGACTGTTCTTCACCTGAACAAATCCACAGTTTCAATCGCTTTGGTTTTTCTTGGCTACAAGCCTTGATCTAATTATTTTTATAGTATCGGAATTACTTTTTTGGTTCTCATATTTGAGTATAGACCACTCATGAGTGGGTGGTGAAAAATATCACCTAGATCACCGTATTGATTTATTAAGATGTTTTTTAAGCTTAGGGCTGTTGATAGTTAAATTTATATTTCCGAATAATTATTATTTATTTTTACATTAAACCCTGTTTATTCAATAAACCATTATTTGCATAAAATCGTAAACCAATGACCTTTTCATAGAGTATAAGCTTTATTGCAGTACCGTTAGAGTAAACGTTTTAAATCGTTTTTTTGTCCATAATGTAACTGGTTCACGCTACTTTTAGGCGGTTTACATTAACCTTCGTAATCGCTATTTAGTTTCTATATAAGTAATTTAATTTACTAATTATCTGAGAAGTGTATATGTTTGATTGGATATATCCGGAAGGGAGTTTACGTACGACTAGTTAGGTTATTTGTAATGAATAGCATCTTATGATCTTTTATCTAAAAAGTTTTTTTCTAGTTGGATTGGAAATCTGTTGTGCTTTATTGATACAAACTCAGTCAGTTTTTGCTGAGCCGTTGATGAATACTATCGAAGTAGAGCCAAATAAAATCCATGCTAATAAAAACTCTTCTCCTAGCTTTGCTTCTAAGGTAGGAAAACCAGAACCTCGGATCGTGGTTTCTGTCCTTAAAGACATTCACTTTACCGGCAACAAGTTGCTCTCAAATTTGAAGATCGATGGGCTCATTGACCCCTATCTCCTGAAGCCAATTGATACCCATCAGTTATATGCCTTGATAGCCACTATTGAGGCCGCCTATCTCTCAGAGGGCGGTATCGCAAAGATAGTTGTTCCACCTCAGGGAATCAATAGTGGCATATTAAAAATTCGTATTGATGAGACCCTATTTAAGCGTGCGAAACTATCGGGAAATAGTTTGATTTCTAGCGCTACGATCGAGACCTTGATTCAACCCTATCTTAATAAGCCATTCAATTTTAGTCAGCTACAAATTTTATCCATAGAGATCGAGAGTGCCTATAGGCAGGTAGGTGGTATTGCTCGGGTAATTATCCCGCCTCAGGTTATTGATAACGGCTTGCTAGAAATTCAGATTGAAGAATCAATCTTTGGTGTTGCCAAAAGCCAGGGCGCTGTGAATGTCGTTAAGTCTCAGCAGGTAATAGATATTATTAGTGCCGCCCAAAACTCGGGGCAGAGGCTAGCTATGCGAGATTTAGACCGTGGGATTTTACTGGCAGACGATTTTCCTGGGGTCAATGTCCGAGGAATTTTGGTGGAGGGTTCAAAGGCTTTATCGACTGATGTATTAGCCATTATATCTGATGAGAAAAGGGTTGTTGGTAGGCTTCAGTCTGATAATACTGGCGCGAGTGCTATAGGCTCTCACCGAAGTTTGGCTACTGTTGCAATTAATAGTCCGCTCGGTTTAGGTGATTTGTTATCTGCCACCTATTTATATTCTGAGGGAAGTGAATATGGGCGATTAAGATACACATTGCCCATTCGTAGTAATGGCTTACGAGTAGGGCTTCACGGTTCAGGGGTTGATTATCATTTAATCTCTCCTGAATTTTCAGCGCTAGGGGCATCCGGGAGTAATTATACAGCTGGACTTGAAGCAAGTTACCCACTGATTCGCTCTCGATCTGCAAACCTAATGGTAGGCGCTAATGCCCAGCTTAATACTTTTAGTAATAGTAATGATCAGCAGGGATTAATTAGTGATTATTCAGTCAGTAACTATTCCATAAGCCTGTATTGGAATTGGTTTGATAAGGTGTTTGGTGCAGGGTCCAACAACGGTAATGTCATTATTACTAATGGTAAGGCCAATCTAGATAATTCTCCCAACCAATTATTGGTCGCTGGTGCCAATAACGCACAGGGAAGTTTTACAAAGATTCGCTATAGCGCTAGTCGTCGCCAACGGCTTCCTAATGGCTGGAGTCTATCCGGTACTCTGAGTGGGCAAGCCGCGAGGAGTAATTTAGATTCTTCTGAAATGTTTTATCTTGGTGGTGCCTATGGTGTGCAGGTTTATGGCAATCCAGGTGCGGGTAGCAAGGGTCATTTGGCAAGACTTGAATTATCTAAAACGCTGTCTGAAAATTCTACGGCAGTTATCTTTTACGATTACGGCCGTGTATTGCTGAATGTGGATAATAATTTCCCAGGTGCGAGTCCCAACAATAGTTCATCTATGGAAGGTGCAGGATTTGCCTTCTTTTTGAATCCGATGCCGCAAGTCACGATTAAGTTGATTTCTGCTTTTCGGCTTGATACTGATTCTAATTCCAGAGCCACTTCTGATTTTCGAGATACTACCCGAGATACGAGTCTCGACATGAGTCGCGGTAGTGGTCAAATCTGGTTTGTAGTGAGTGTTGGGTTTTGACGGTCTCTCTTGTTAAACATCAACCCATCGACGGCAGCTCTGTGATTTTGTCGAGGGTTACTGCGGCAAACCTGATAGGTGTAAAGCCCATGCTTAAATTTGTTATCTTATTGACGCTGTCAGTTGCAGTCTCGCTGTATTCATCGAGCAATTTTGGTGCAGCGCCCAGTTCGAGTCAACTGCCCACTGATGGCCGTTTAGTCGGTGGCCAAGCATCAATTGTCCAACAGGGTTCAGTGATGGACATTACTCAAACGTCTAGCCGAGCTGCTATTACTTGGAATGCGTTTGATATTGGTAGTGCTGCTACCGTCAATATTTCACAACCTGATGCCTCCAGTGTTTTAGCCAATCAGGTTCTAAGTTCTGATCCTAGTCAGATTTTTGGCCAGCTTAATGCCAACGGTCAGGTATTTTTAACCAACCCCAATGGCGTCTATTTTGCACCTGGCGCCAGCGTTAATGTCGGCGGTTTAGTGGCTACGACTAATACTATTAATGCTGCTGACTTTATGGCGGGTATCACTACGTTTGAAGGTGATGGCTCCTCTGCTAATGTCATAAATGAGGGTAATCTTCAGGCTACGCTTGGGGGATATATCGCGCTTATGGCGCCTACTGTGCGTAATGATGGGGTTATCATCGCTAAGATGGGATCTATTGTTTTGGCGGCTGGCAGCCAGTATGTGCTGGAATTTAGCGGGGCTAGCTTAGATGCAGTGGCGGTTAGTCCGGCTGAGATTGATACGCTGGTATCTAACGGAAATGCTATTTATGCACCTGGTGGGCGCATTATTTTGTCGGCACAGGCCGCAAGACATATCCAATCGGGTGTTGTGGGTAATACGGGTGTGATTGAAGCAACGGGTTTTACTAGCAATGGCGGTGTGATCAGCCTTACTGCATCCCATAATATTTTTGCTGGTGGCACTATCAGGGCAGATTCTGAGGGGCATTCCGCACTAACCGGGAATGACGGAGGCGTTATTTCCATTATTGCCGATCTTGGTAATCTAGACAGTCACACAGATGTCACTGGGTTAATCTCTGCTCAGGGCAGTAGTCACGGTGGTAACGGCGGTATTATTGAAACATCAGGCAGTCATGTGAAGGTTGCTGATAGCGCGCTTGTTAGCACCTTGGCCTCGAATGGTAATGCAGGTACTTGGACCATTGACCCTGATGGTTTTACGATTTCGGCGGATGGCGGAGATATGTCGGGTACCGCAGTCACTAGTGCGTTGACAGGCGGTGATTTCGTTATTATTTCAACCAATGGTTCTGGCTCGGACGGTGATATCAATGTTAATCAAGATGTTAGCTGGAGCGCCAATCAATTAACGCTCACGGCAACTAATGACATAAATGTTAATGCAGTCATGGATGTAAGTGCTTCAGGCACGTTGGCCCTGAACACGGGTGCATCCAGTGCTGTGAATGTCGACTTTGATGCTAATGGCGAGTTTCTCGGTAGTATTAACTTTACTCAGTCAGGCCAGACAGTAAACGGCAATGATCTGCTTACGATAAATGGTGATTCTTATACCCTTGTTAATGATTTTGGCGTAGCCAATAGTGTCACGTTAGGTGATTTTCAAGCGATTAGTACAGACAGCACAGGCTATTACGCCCTAGGCAGTAACCTTGATGCCACAGATATTCTTGTTGCCCCAATTGCATCGTTCACAGGTACTTTAAACGGCTTAGGACATACCATTACTAACGTTGTTATGGCATCTACCCAGGGGTTGATCAGTGCCACTGGTGTTGATTCTGTCATTCAAAATATTGGCCTAGAGGGCGGCTCGCTTACAGCAGCTTTAGTCAATAGCGGTGGTCTGGTGGGACATAACTTCGGTACAGTTTCTAACAGTTATAACAGCGGTTCTGTGGCTTCATTAAATGGAGCTATTGGCGGGCTGATTGGTCGAAACGAGGCGGGAACTATCAGCAATAGCTATGCATCTGGAGTGATCACCGGTGCCGTTGCGGTGGGAGGGCTCGTTGGTTTCAATAATAGTGGTCTGATCACCGATTCCTATGCAAAGGGCTCTGTCACGAGCGCGGCTGCTAGCGTGGGAGGCTTGGTGGGCTACAGTACGACGGGCGATATTATAAGAAGCTATGCATCTGGCCCTGTTGCAGGCGCAACGGGTGTTGGCGGGCTTTTGGGCGGCGGAACTACGGGGAGTGTGACTGATAGCTACACCATAGGGGATGTGTCGGGCACGACTAATACAGGGGGATTGGTAGGGTCGTTAACGACAGGTGTGGTTAGCTTAAGTTACAGCACAGGCGATGTAACCGGCACCACATCAACGGCGGGCTTGGTTGGCTCTACTACTGGGGTAGTCGAGACTAGTTACAGCACCGGAGATATAAGTGGTACCACCTCAACAGGTGGCTTGGTTGGCACTACCACCGGGGCTGTTACCACCAGCTACGCGACGGGGAATATAACTGGTGTGACACATACCGGTGGTTTGGTGGCTAATTCAACGGGCTCAGTAACGGATAGTTATGCGACCGGTACTGTGGTCGGAGCCGCAGGATCAAGCGGCGGATTGGTTGGTACCACCACGGGTGCAATCGCTACTAGCTATGCTTCGGGATCTTCCGCGACAGCCATTACCAAGGGGCTGGTTGGAACGACTACAGCAACTGTGACTAATAGCTACTTTGACAGTACCCGGAATACTGGCGCTGGGGCTGGCATAGGGCTGTCAACATTAGAAATGAAGCGCCTGTCTAACTTTGCAGGCTTTAGCATTTCAAACACGGGGACTGAAGCAATGGTGTGGCGCATTTACGAGGGTGTAACCACTCCCTTGCTAGCGAGTTTTTTGGCACCAGTGGCCTTGACCTCAGTTTATAGTGGCGCTCAGCCTGCTGTGTTTGACGATATTAGTGGCTATATAAGTGACGTTAACCTTGACGTTAGCAAGCTCATTAGTACCTCTGCTGGACTGACCTTAAGTAGCTCGGTCACTGCGGGCAGTGCTACAGCAACTTTAAATGGATTTGGTAGCCTGCAGCAGGGTTATAACATTAGTTATGTGCCAACTACGATTACTGGAACGGGAAGTCTTGCGGATGAATTAAATATTTCTGCACCCATTAATTGGTCATCGGGAAACCTAATTCTAAACGCGCAAAAAAGTATTAATTTTAATTCGTTATTAAATGAAACTGTTGCTGATGGCAGCAGTGCCCAGCTCACACTGAACTATGGTTTATCCTCGGTTGAGTCAAATAACCCCTACGATTATGTTCTTAACAATCTGATAAACCTGCCTGGCGGAGATAATTTTAATACTACGCTAGGTTCTGATGGTGCCACTAAAAACTATACAGTGATTACCGCGCTAGGCGCTGTTGGTGATGCCACTTCTTCACCCGTTCTAACGACGTTACAGGGTATGGCTGCGACAGAAAATCTGGCGGGTAATTTCGTGTTGGGCAACAATATTGATGCGTCAGCCACGGGGCTAATGACATATAACCTTGAGTCGGGCTTTGTACCTATAGGTAATTTGATCAATAAATTTACCGGTTACTTTGATGGACTGGGCCATACCATTTCGGACCTGTCTTTTAATGTTGGTGCGGCTGCCAATTCGGGTCTATTTGGATACACCTTGGGTGCCACGCGAATTCAAAATATCGGCCTTATTGGTGACGGCACTATGGTCGGAGCGGCTCAAACTGGTGGCCTAGTAGGCTATAACGAGTCAGGATTAATCCGCAACAGCTATAACCTTCAAAATGTCACCGGCGCTGCGTTTACTGGCGGGCTAGTTGGCCAGGAGGGCACTGGAGATATTGTTAATAGCTACGCGACAGGTGATGTTGTGGGTGCGGCTCAAACTGGCGGGCTATTGGGTGGAGGGTCAACAGGCAGTATTAACGATAGCTATGCAACCGGCAATGTTGATGGCGCAGTAAGCACCGGTGGACTGGTTGGCGCTCTATCGACAGGCGGCATAACAAGCAGTTATGCCAGTGGAGATGTTCAGGGGGCGGCAAGTACCGGAGGGCTTGTAGGGTCGATCACAACTGGAGGAATAGTTGACAGTTATGCATTGGGACCTGTGCATGGTGCCGCTGGAACAGGGGGCTTAGTGGGCACGTCGACGGGTCTCATAAGTGGCAGTTACTCAGAGGGGCAAGTGACAGGCACTATTGCAGGTGTGATTGGCGCAGCCGCTGCCGCGACGGTTGGTGGGTTAGTCGGTGCCACCACCGGTGATGTGACGCTCAGCTATGCCATTGGAGATGTCATTGCTGGCGAGGGTGCCGGAGGCGCTGGAGTAGGGGGCCTAATTGGTACCACTACTGGCGCGGTGAGTATTAGCTATGCAGCAGGAGAGGTATCTGGCGGCGCTAACGTCGGCGGTTTGATCGGTTCCTCGACTGGGACTGTCCTGAATACATATGCCACTGGCGACGTGATGGGTAATACCAATGTGGGAGGGCTGATAGGTACTGCGACAAATTCGGTGGATAACAGCTATTCTTCGGGCGTTATTCTCGGCACAAACCCATCCACCACTGGTGCATTTATAGGCAGCGCCAGCGTACAAAACAGTAATAACTTTTTTAGCGATCAATCAAATCCTACCACCATGCCAGGTGTGGGAGCGGCAAGTATTGCTGGTGGTGTTACTGCGATGAGCCCAGTGGAGATGGAGGACGAGGCGAACTTCACATCCTCGACCGCGGCTAATGGCGATGTTGATCCTGATTGGGATGTTGTCGATACTTGGATTAACCTTCCTGGCACTTTACCGTTTTTAAGACCATTGATGACACCTATTGAGGTGACGGCTAACAGCTCAACGAAGATTTACGATGGTATAGCGGATGTTAGTAGCGTTACCTATTCTGTAGAGCCTGCATCGCCTTTGGGTGGCACACTAAGCTTTAGTTATCTTAGTAATGGTATTACCACCGCTACCGCCCCGACAGACGCCTCGAGTTATGTTGTAACGCCAACCGGACTTTTATCAACACAGAAGTATTTTGTAACCCTAGTTAGTGGCGATGCTGTCATTGATTCCTTAGCTTTGACCGGCGGCACGATTGCTAACGCCGCCTCGGTGTACGGCAGTGATACGACTGTTGGAGTGCTTAGCTTTGATAATACGCCAAGCGGCGGCAGTGCGGTGGGAGAGGTCAGCCTAGTTGATCCCACTTACTCGACTGCAGGTCATATTAATGTAGGCGCTTATGATCAAACCGTGGCTGCTTCTAGCACTGGTAATTACATCTATGACAGCATCACCGCGCTCGACAACAATCTGGTCAGTGCCCTAGAAATTACTCCGGTATCCACCACCAATGCGTCGGTGTATAACGGCACCAACCTGGCATCGTTGAGTATTAATTTAAGCGGTCTGTTAGAAAATGATGCAGTCACCGCTTCGGGTACTGGCACCCTATCTAGCGCCAACGCCGGCAGCAATACCGTCGCAGTAACCGATCTGACTCTAAGCGGAAATGATGCCACTAACTACTTTCTCGCCAGCACCAGTGGCACTTCAACAGCAGTAATCACTGCGCCTTTAGCCTTGACTGGGGGCACGATTACCGATGCTGATTCTATCTATGGCAACGAAACGACAGTGGGTACCCTAAGTTTTGACAATACCCCGGTCGGCGGAACTGCTCTGGGTGTGGTTTCACTTGTTGCCCCCGCATACTCCTCTGCTGGTTATATTAATGTTGGTAGCTACGATCAAACGGCAGAGGCCTCCAGTAGCGGTAACTATAGTTACGGTACTGTTACCTCGATCGCTAATAATCTGGTAACCGCCTTGGAGCTAACTGCAACGTCCACTACCAATCCATCGGTTTATAACGGTACTACCGCTGCGTCCCTAACGGTTGCCTTGCCAGGGGTGGTAACGGGTGAGTCGGGCAGCGATATTGTTACTGCATCGGGTACCGGCACTTTGGCGAGCGCCAATGCGGGTAACAACAGGGTAGCAGTGACCGATATGAGTTTAAGCGGTGATGACGCTGCGAACTATTTCCTTGCAAGTACCAGCGGCACCTCAACAGCCGTTACTACCTCCGTGTTAGCCTTAACCGGCGGCATCATTAGTGATGCAGCGTCTGTTTATGGCAGTGACACGACACTGGGGATACTGAGTTTTGATAATACGCCGAGCGGCGGGAGCCCGGTGGGTGAGGTTACACTCGTTGATCCACTATTTTCAACGGCTGGCTTTGTGAGTACAGGTAGTTATGTTCAAACAGCGACAGCTACTAGCGGTGGCAATTACAGCTATGAAACAGTGACCTCGCTAGCCAATAATCTGGTCAGCGCCCAAGAGCTCACAGCCATATCCACCACTAATGCGTCGGTCTATAACGGAGCCACTGTCGCCAGTGTGACTGTTGATTTAATCGGGTTGTTGACCGGTGATTCTGGTACTGATGCCGTAACCTCATCAGGTATCGGCACTTTATCCAGCGCCAACGCAGGCAGTAATACAGTGGCAGTAACCGACCTGAGCCTAAGCGGTAGTGATGCCACTAACTATTTTCTCGCCAGTACTAGCGGTACCTCAACACCGGTGATTACCTCGGCCTTAGCCTTAACTGGCGGTACGATTACTAATGCAGCCTCAGTTTACGGCAGTGATACGACGGTTGGAGTTCTCAGCTTTGATAATACGCCGAGCGGCGGCAGTGCGGTGGGAGAGGTCAGTCTGGTTGATCCTACATACTCGACTGCAGGTCATATAAATGTAGGCACATATGATCAAATTGTAGCCGCCTCTAGCACTGGTAACTACAGCTATGACAGCGTCACCTCCCTCGACAATAACCTGATCAGTGCTTTAGAGATCACGCCTGTATCCACCACAAATGCATCGGTCTATAACGGCACCACTTTGGCGTCATTGAATATTAATTTAACCGGTTTGTTAGAGAATGATGCAGTCATCGCTTCGGGTACTGGCACATTATCCAGCGCCAACGCCGGCAGCAATACTGTGGCCGTAACCAACCTAAGCCTAAGCGGTAATGATGCCACTAACTATTTTCTCGTCAGTACTAGCGGCACGTCAACAACAGTCGTCACCGCACCCTTAGCCTTGACCGGCGGCACCATTACCAATGCTGATTCGATCTATGGCAGCGAAACAACAGTGGGGAACCTTATCTTTGATAATACCCCGAGCTCGGTTATCACGCCGGGCCAGGTCAGCTTAGTTGATGCGACGTACTCGTCTGCTGGCTATGTTAATGCGGGCAGCTATGCTCAAACAGTCGCAGCCTCAACAGGCGGTAATTTTAGCTTCGACAAAATCACTTCACTGGCTAACAATCAAGTCAGTCCCTTAGCACTCACGCCCACGTCTACCACTAACCCTTCGGTGTATGACGGCACTACTGACGCGTCGTTAAGTATCTCACTAGACGGTCTGTTGACGGGCGATGCTGGCAGTGATGCTGTGACCGCATCAGGAACTGGCACCCTGTCGAGCGCCAATGCCGGTAGGAATGCGGTGGCGGTGACCGACATGATCCTAGGCGGTGATGACGCGGGCAATTATTTTCTCGCCAGTACCAGTGGAATCTCAACAACCGTGACCACCTCGGCTTTGGCCTTAACCGGTGGCACCATTAGTGGTGCTGCGTCAATCTATGGCAGTGACACTACGGCGGGGATTCTGAGCTTTGACAATACCCCTAATGCTGGCAGTGCCCTTGGTGAGGTTATCTTGGTTAATCCAGAGTACTCAACATCTGGCAATGTGAACGCGGGTAGCTATGATCAAACGGCGGCGGCCTCTAACAGTGGTAATTACCTGTACGGTACCATAACTTCACTGGCCAATAATCTGGTGAGTGCTCTTGAAATAACACCCACAGCCACCACCAATCCGTCGGTATATAACGGTACCACGGATGCATCGATAACTATTGTATTGGACGATGTGTTGACTGGTGCGTCGGGAAGCGATGCGGTCACCGTCTCAGGTACCGCAACACTGTCCAGCGCCAATGCTGGCAGCAACACCGTGGCAGTAACGAACCTGAGCTTGAGTGGGGATGATTCTGCTAACTACGTTCTTGCCAGTACTAACGGAACCTCGACGGCGGTCATTACTTCGGCCTTGGCGTTGACTGGCGGCACAATTGGCAATGCCGCATCCGTTTACGGCAGTGAGACAACGCTCGGAATACTGAGTTTTGATAACAGGCCAGACACAGGGACTGAGGTGGCTGAGGTCATGCTAGTTGATGCCCTGTACTCGACTGCTGGCCATGTCAATGCAGGCAGTTACGACCAGATAGCTGCCGCCTCCAACAGTGGTAACTACAGCTATGACACCGTTACTGCACTGGCCAACAATCAGGTCAGCGCGTTAGAAATAATAGCCGTATCCACCACTAACGCCTCGGTCTATAACGGAACCACTGTAGCGGACCTGAGTATTGATTTAGCCGGGTTGTTGACGGGTGACTCGGGCACTGACGCCGTTACCTCATCAGGCACCGGCACGTTATCCAGCGCTAACGCCGGCAGTAATACCGTGGCGGTAACGGACATGAGCTTAAGTGGGGATGATGCTAATAACTATGTTCTGTCTAGTTCTAGCGGAGTTTCAACAGAGGTCACAACGACGCCCTTAACCTTAACCGGTGGCACGATTGCTAATGCCTCATCAGTGTATGGTCGGGATACGACAATGGGTGTGTTGACCTTTGATAACGTGCCGAGCGAAGGGAGTGCCTTAGGCGAGGTTACGATAGCCGACCCCATATATTCGACCTCAGGTCATGTCAAAGTAGGCAGCTATAATCAAACAGCAACCGCGTCCAGTAGCGGTAACTACCGTTACGGCAGCGTTACCTCGCTCGCTAATAATGAAGTCAACGTTTTAGCGATTACACCGACACCCACATCAGCGACTGATGCCTCGATGACTATAGCCCTAGACGGCGTGCTGGATATTGATGCCGTTAGTGCCTCAGTAACCGACCTGAGTTTAAGCGGCGATGATGCAGGCAACTATTTACTTGCCACCACTCAAGAAATGACAGGCATATTAATTGCTAGGCCAATACAGGAAGTGACTCTGAGCGACCCAGAAATTCAGCCTGTTCCAACTATTTTGACGCGCGTAAATGGTTCTGATTGCTTTAACGGTTTAGGTGGTCAAAATACGAGTCAACATAGTGTTAAGGACCAATCGTTATTGCCACTGCTTGAGTATTATTCTGACGTGCCAGTGCCAGGCCAATCAAAATTAGAATCCTCAACTGATGGGTCACATCATATGGGTTACTGCAATCCTGTGGTGGGGCTTGGTGTCGCTAGATAGGGCGAAAAGTAATCGGGATAATGTGCGTTTACTCTTCCGTATATTTACTCTGAAAGAAGGGCGATTAGCACTTTGTGTTTCGTCGAACCCTCTAGGGTTCTCACACTAACCGGCCGCACACAAAAAAGGCCCCTTAAAAAGGGGCCTTTTATTGTATGGCGGTGGGATAGACCGACTTACTATATTCTTATCTAAACCTATATTTTCCT
>Ga0307997_10000001_pt1 | contig 165978 bp, 160 predicted proteins | sample Davwhametageno36_FD_203165 | JGI IMG/M metagenome (GOLD analysis project Ga0307997, IMG submission 203165) | Marine microbial communities from Davis Island wharf, Antarctic Ocean - #36 | ecosystem: Environmental > Aquatic > Marine > Unclassified | place: Antarctic Ocean: Davis Island wharf... | reverse complement strand
TGTGTGTTTGCTCTCATACCACTCTCTTCTAGTTAATGTACTAGAATAGAATAAGCCCCATTTATTGCATATCAGCGAGATTTAACGCTGCTACTATTAAATGCTACTTATGATTTGCAGTAATCGCAACCGTTTGTAACTTTCTTTGTAAAAACCCCTGTTTTAGGGGTGGTTTGTAACAAGTTTGTAACTCTCAACTCTATATAAATCAATGGGTTACACCTACCCAACTACTCCCACTCAATAGTGGCAGGCGGCTTGCTAGAAACATCATAGGCAACCCGAGACACATCGGAGATTTCATTGATAATTCTGTTGGAGACTTTCTCTAGTAACTCATAGGGAAGATGCGCCCAGCGGGCAGTCATAAAGTCGATTGTTTCGACGGCGCGCAGTGCAATGACCCATTCATAGCGGCGTGCATCGCCCACTACACCAACGGATTTAACCGGTAAGAATACGGCAAAGGCCTGACTGGTCTTTTGGTACCAACCAAAGTTGTGTAGCTCTTCGATAAAGATCGCATCGGCTTCACGGAGAATGGCGCAGTACTCGCGCTTCACTTCACCGAGGATACGCACACCTAGGCCGGGGCCAGGGAATGGGTGACGGTAGACCATATCGTAGGGTAGACCCAGCTCGACACCAATCTTGCGCACTTCATCTTTAAACAGTTCACGTAGTGGCTCAACCAACTTCAGGGCCATATGATCTGGCAGGCCGCCGACATTGTGGTGAGATTTGATGACATGGGCTTTGCCAGTTTTCGAGGCGGCGGATTCAATCACGTCGGGATAAATAGTGCCCTGGGCCAGGAATTTTACATTGTCTATTTTGTGGGACTCTTCATCGAAGATTTCGATAAAGGTGTTGCCGATCACTTTGCGTTTTGCTTCGGGATCACTGACGCCTTTTAGGCCATCTAAGAATTTATCCTGGGCATTGGCGCGAATCACTTTGACGCCCATATTTTTAGCGAACATCTCCATAACCATGTCGCCTTCGTTTTTGCGCAGCAAGCCATTGTCGACAAACACACAGGTCAGCTGATCGCCGATGGCTTTGTGTAACAGCGCGGCTACCACGGAGGAATCAACACCCCCAGAAAGACCCAGTAGAACGTGACTATCACCAACCTGCTCTTTTACTCGGGTGATCTGATCTTCGATAATCGCAGCGGCTGTCCAGAGTCCTTCGCAACCACAAATTTGCAGGGCGAAGTGTTGGAACATACGCTCACCCTGAAGGGTGTGAGTCACTTCTGGGTGGAACTGAATACCGTAGAATTTTTTCTCTTCATTAACCATGCCAGCAATCGGGCATGAAGGCGTGGAGGCCATTAAGCTAAAGCCTTCGGGCATGGCGACTACTTTGTCGCCGTGGCTCATCCAAACATCAAGCAGTGATTCACCGTCGCTGCCGATATGGTCTTTAATGTCTTGGAGTAAGGCCGATTCGTTTTCCACCTTGACCTGGGCATAACCAAACTCGCGAATGTTGGAGCTGTCTACTTTGCCGCCTAACTGGCCAGCCATGGTTTGCATGCCGTAGCAGATACCCAGCACTGGCAGTCCCATTGTAAATACGCAGTCTGGCGCTCGCGGCGCAGAGGCTCCGCCAGTCACTGACTCTGGGCCTCCAGAAAGGATAATACCTTTGGGATTAAATTCGCGTATCTCTTCTTCGGTAATATCCCAGGCGCGTATCTCAGAGAACACACCAATTTCTCGCACACGACGAGCAATTAGCTGGGTGTACTGGGATCCAAAATCGAGAATAAGAATTTTTTGCGAATGTAGATCTGACATTAATTAACCTTCATATAAAGATTTAAAAAGTTTTTACTAAAAAGAAAGGCTGCGGCATTACGGCGCAGCCTTCTTTATGTTCCAACAACTAAGTCGACAGCAACCCGCTATCGACCGCCGGCCGGATAATTGGGTGCTTCTTTCGTAATCTGCACATCGTGGACATGGCTCTCGCTAGTACCGGCAGATGTTACTCGTACAAATTCTGGTTCGGTACGCATCTGCTCCATGTTGCGGCAACCGGTGTAGCCCATGGCTGAACGCAGACCGCCCATCATCTGATGAATAATGGCAGACAGTGGACCCTTATAAGGAACGCGACCCTCAATGCCTTCTGGAACCAATTTCTCGGCACCATCGTTCACATCTTGGAAGTATCTATCGCTAGAACCCTGATTGCGCGCCATGGCACCCAATGAGCCCATACCACGATAGGATTTGTAGGAGCGACCCTGATAGATCTCGATCTCGCCTGGCGCTTCTTCTGTACCGGCCAACATAGAGCCCATCATCACCGCACTAGCACCGGCAACCACGGCTTTCGACATATCACCTGAATAGCGAATACCGCCATCAGCAATAACCGGAACGCCAGTACCTTCGAGTGCAGCAACTGCCTCAGCAATCGCTGTAATCTGGGGTACACCAATACCAGTGACAATTCTTGTGGTGCAGATTGAACCTGGGCCAATACCAACTTTAACACCGTCAGCGCCGGCATCAGCCAGTGCTTTGGCACCAGCACCAGTGGCTACGTTGCCACCAATCACCTGCACTTCAGGATAATTTTCTTTGATCCACTTAACGCGATCCAATACATTTTTGGAATGGCCATGGGCGGTATCAACAACTAGAACATCAACACCAGCGGCTACCAGAGCAGCCACTCGCTCATCGGTACCCTCACCTACGCCAACAGAGGCGCCAACACGCAGCCGACCCTGATCGTCTTTACAGGCATTGGGATGCTGTTCGGCTTTATCGATATCGGTCACTGTAATCAGACCCTTAAGCTCAAAGTCGTCGTTCACTACCAATACTTTTTCAATTCTGTGTTTATGTAGCAGAGCGCGGACAGCGTCGGGATCGGCACCCTCTTTCACTGTGACCAAGTCTGCTTTGGGCGTCATAACCGAGGTTACTAAGGCATCCATGTCGGTGGCAAAGCGCACATCGCGACGAGTAACGATACCCACTAGGTTACCGTCTTCAAGTACAGGCAGCCCAGAGATATTGTTTGCAACAGTCAGCTCGTAGAGTTCACGCAAAGTGGCTTTAGATTGGATGGTGAACGGGTTTTTAACCACGCCACTTTCGTATTTCTTTACCGCCCAGACCTCTTTGGCCTGCTGCTCGATGGTCATGCTCTTATGGATGATGCCCACACCGCCTTCAGCGGCAATAGCAATGGCCAGACGAGATTCTGTGACCGTATCCATGGCCGCAGAGACCAGCGGGATATTCATCTGAATACCGCGCGTCAGCTGCGAATGAGTCGACACATCTTTTGCGGTGACGTCGGAATACCCGGGTACGAGTAGTACATCGTCGAAAGTTAAAGCTTCATGGGAAATGCGTAACATAGGGACGCTTACCTCTGCGAGGTTTTGGAAAGTAAGCGCTGCATTATAATTCAGTGGCCACATCAAGGTAAACAACTATTTAGGGTTTAAAAAGACACATAAAACAGTGACTTAAGTCGACCTGCATCCCTACAATAGGGCCATGAATTCTAATCCCTCAGAACGGCAAATTTTTAGCGTAAGCCAGCTTAATCGCAGCGTACGTCACCTTATCGAAACCCAGCTACCACTGCTCTGGGTCGAGGGGGAGATATCCAACTTTGCCCGCCCTGCCTCGGGCCACTGGTACCTGACCCTTAAAGACGATCAGGCTCAGGTGCGCTGCGCGATGTTCCGCAATACCAACCAGCGAGTTGGCTTTAAGCCGGCCAATGGCACCCAGGTGCTAATTCGCTGCCGCGCCGGGCTCTATGAGGGACGTGGTGAATATCAGCTCGTGATTGAGCATATGGAAGAGGCAGGGTTTGGCGCCCTGCAGCGGCAGTTTGAGCAGCTTAAGCAGCAGCTTACTGCCGAAGGTCTATTTGATAACCAGCATAAAAAGCCCATGCCAGAGTCGGTGCGCCATGTAGGTGTTATTACCTCTGCCACCGGCGCTGCGGTTAAAGATGTTCTATCGGTGCTTAATCGTCGCTTCCCCGCAATTAAAATCAGCATCTTCCCTACCGCAGTGCAAGGGGCTCCAGCCGCAGCACAAATAGTTGATGCCATCAGCAATGCCAATCGCCATGGCCAATGCGATGCGTTAATCGTTGGCCGCGGTGGTGGTTCATTGGAAGATCTCTGGCCCTTTAATGAAGAGATTGTCGCCAGAGCCATATTTGCCAGTGAGATACCCATTGTCAGCGCTGTGGGCCATGAGGTGGACTTTACGATTGCCGACTTTGTTGCCGACCTAAGGGCACCTACCCCGTCGGCAGCCGCTGAACTGCTAAGCCCCGATGGCGAGGATATGCTCAATCAGTTTGAGGGCTTTGAGATACTGCTCGGCGAAGCCATGGTCCGAAAGATCCGGCAGCTAGAGCAGCGCACTGACTATCTGCAAAAACGCTTGCAGCACCCAGGTCGCAAGCTCCAAGAACAGGCCCAGCATTTGGACCACTTAGATATTAGGCTGCGCCGCGCCATCGCGGGGAAAATGCAGCAACAGGCGTCGAGAATGAATAGCCTGCAAGATAAATTAGTTCGTCAAAACCCTAGGCAGGCGCTTGCTCAGCGGCAGCAGCGCATCACAAACTCGGTAAAACAGATGATGCGTGCTGTTAGCCAGCAGCTGGAGACCAAGCAGAGTAAAACCACTCAGGCGATGCATTTGCTCGACACTGTGAGTCCGCTGAAAACATTAGGGCGTGGCTATTCGATTATTCGCGATAGTAGTAATGCGGTGATTACGAGTGTTAAGGGCGTTAGTGCGGGGGACAAACTGAGAGGCCAACTAGCAGATGGTGAGGTTATTTTTGCGGTGACTGAGACTAACAAAAAAACAATCTAAACGGGCCAATAGTACTTTTAAGGCACTGATCAGGCTCATCTTTCCCTACCCTCGTTCAAAACACGACGTGAATACATCCCTGTAGTCTCGAGGCCAGCATCCCTGCTGGCCACGGTTTTAATCGAGGGTAGGAAAAGATAAGCCTCAATATCGGAGCGAGATTACGATGATTTTTATTTTTCTAATAACTGTACTGCGGAAACTCAAATAGTCCCTGTGTATGCCCTTGAGATCAGTCAGGGCCCGCTTATAGGTGCAGGGATTTTCAGGTTAAGAGAACACCCTGTCTGAGCGCAGCGAGTTGTGTGAACGCTGGAAATCCCTGTACCTATGGGACCGATCTCAAGGGCATACACAGGGATTATTACACTCCAAACTAAACTTTCTCAGTCCGCCAATGCCTGCTCTAGATCGGCAATAATATCCACCACAGCCTCAAGCCCAGCAGAAATACGCACCAGCCCCTCAGTAATACCATGTTTAGCCCGTTCCTCGAGGGTATACACCGAATGGGTCATGCTCGCGGGGTGCTGAATCAATGTCTCAGCATCGCCCAGGCTTACCGCCAGTTTTGCCAGCTTAAGTTTGTTTAGCATACGGACGCCAGCTTCATAGCCGCCCTTTAACTCTAAGGCAATCATGCCGCCAAAATCATCCATCTGCTTACAGGCAATCTCATGATAAGGGTCGTTTTTCAAACCGGGGAAAAACACCTGATCAACCGCTGGGTGGGCTTCGAGCATTTCTGCGATGGCCTGGGCATTTTGGCAGTGGCGCTCCATGCGCAGCTGCAGGGTTTTAATTCCCCGCAGAATCAAAAATACGGTCATCGGGGAAATCACGGCGCCGGTCATATCTTTTAAACCAAATAGACGAATCTGCTGAATAATCTCTGCATCCCCTACGACTGCACCGGCAATTAAATCGCCGTGGCCACCTAGGTACTTTGTCGCCGAGTGAACTACAAGGTCGGCGCCTAGGGTTAATGGTCGCTGAAGAGCGGGTGTGCAGTAGGTGTTATCGACCACGACCTTGATGTCAGTGTCGTGACCTTTAGCCAGCGCACTGATGGCGGCAATATCAATCACTCGCATATTGGGGTTTACCGGCGTTTCGAAATAAACCACTTTGGTTTTATCGGACAGCTTTGCTTTGACGTCGGCATGGTCGGTAAAGTCGGCATAGCAGATATCCACGCCAAACTTTTTAAGTCCATGTTCCATAAATGAGAAGGTACAACCATAGAGAGTATTGTCGACCAATACCTGATCGCCCGGCCCAACAAGCGTCCATAATGTGGCACTAATGGCACCCATGCCAGAGGCGGTTGCTAGAGCAGCCTCGCCTTCTTCTAGGTCTGCCAGTCGCGTTTCAAGAATTTCTTGGGTTGGATTGGAAATACGGCTGTAAAAGTGGCCGGACTCGTCCCCTGAAAAACGCGCTGCACCCTGCGCCACATTGTCGAAGGTGTAGGTTGAGGTCATGTAAATGGGTGGATTGAGAGAACCCTGATTATCGGCAGAATCATAACCGGCGTGGACCGAACGGGTGGCAAAAGAGAGTTTGGTTTTGTTACTGGAAGACATGGCTTTACTCATTTAATAGGGCTGTTTATGCCTCTAGAATAACCCTATGATTTGAGCTAAATCTCCCTATTAAATTTGCCGATTTAGTAATTAATAGCTATATTCACCACATTGTAGTTAATTAAAGGTGAGTCATGCCAATTCCAAAGTTAGATCGTATGGATCGTCGTATCCTTGAAGAGGTTCAGTCCGATGGCAGTATTAGTAACCTAGAATTGGCGGAACGGGTGGGCCTTTCACCCTCCCCCTGCGCCAGGCGTGTAAAACTACTTCAAGAGAGCGGCATTATTAGCCGCCACATTACGTTACTGGATCAGAAAAAGCTGGGCTTGCCGATTAGCATCTATATTTCGGTGAGCCTCGATCATCAAAGTCCGGATCGACTCAAGAATTTTGATAACAAAATAATTGGCTGGCCAGAGGTGGTTGAGTGCTCATTGATAACGGGCAGTGATACGGATTATCTACTGAAGGTGGTGATGCCAGATATGGATTACTACCAGAAGTTCTTGCTGGACAAGCTAAATCAGATTGAAGGGGTGAATAGTATTCGAACTAGCTTTGTATTGCGGCAGGTGGTGCAGAGAACTGAAATGCCGTTAACGCACATCTGACTCTGCTGGCGTTGCCTGCAGAGTCATCCTGGACGCAGAGAAGAATCTCACGACGCCGCTGTGCCCAACTAAATCAGGGCTCTAAGCACCAACTCTAGATTATCGCGATTTCTTATTGGTAGGTTCATTACGCTTGGAAAACTTAATAACCTTTTTGCGCTTGAAAGTCGGCTTAGTATCACCGGGCTTAGCTTTATTACTGTACGGATTTTCGCCCGTACGATATTCAACCTTTACTGGCGTACCGTGCAAACCTAGTTCTCGACGGAAGATTTTTTCTAAATACCGGGTGTACTGGGCAGGTACAGAATCTGTCTGGTTACCGTGAATAATAATCACTGGTGGATTACGGCCACCCGCATGGGCAAAGCGCAGTTTAATACGACGACCATGGACCATGGGTGGCTGATGTTCTTCTACCGCACCCTCGAGTACTTTGGTTAGACGCGAGGCACTTAGGGTATCTGTAGCGGCTGAATAGGCTGCCCCAATAGAGTCATAGAGATTACCCACACCAGTGCCATGGAGTGCAGAGATAAAGTGCACATCGGCAAATTCAGCAAACTGCAGTCGGCGTTTAATGTCCGCTTTCATCTTCTCGCGCTTTTCGGGCGTGAGGCCATCCCACTTATTAACACCGAGTACGAGGCCACGTCCGGCATCGATAACTGAGCCCATTAGGTGTAGGTCTTGATCGACCAACCCTTCTTGAGCATCGACCATCAACACCACCACATTGGCATCGTCGATAGCTTTTAATGTTTTAACAATCGAGAATTTCTCAATCGCCAATTTAATATTTTTGCGCTTACGAATACCGGCAGTGTCGATCAATGTGTACTGCTGACCATGGCGTTCGTAATCAATATAAACACTGTCACGCGTGGTGCCAGCCTCATCAAAAACCACCACACGGTCTTCACCGAGCAAACGATTAACCAAGGTTGATTTGCCCACATTGGGACGGCCAACAACGCCAATCTTTATGCCATTCAAGCCGCTATTATCGGGCTCTACAAATTCTGGGAACGGCTCGAGTAACTCTTCCATCATCGAGCGCACACCACGGCCATGGGTCGCGGTGGTCGGGAACATACCTGAGAAACCGAGCTGATAAAAATCTGCTAGAGCAGCGGCGGGATCGAGGCCATCAATTTTATTGGCGACCAAATAGACTTTGCGGTTTTTCTGTCGCAGTTTTTCGGCGATTAAATAATCCGCAGAAAGAAGGCCAGAACGGCAATCAACAATAAATAGCACAATATCTGCTTCATCCATAGCCAGCAGCGATTGCTCGGCCATGCCCACATCAATACCGTCTTCTTCACCACTGATACCACCGGTATCGATCACAATAAAACGGCGATCGTACATCTCGCCATCGCCATACTTGCGATCGCGAGTTAATCCGGAATAGTTAGCCACCAGCGCGTCTCGACTGCGTGTAAGTCGATTGAATAGCGTAGATTTGCCAACATTGGGGCGCCCAACAAGGGCGATAACAGGAATCATGGGATACTTTTACCGCAGGGTTTAATTGCGGCATTCTACGTTAGTTTGGGTCGCTTCACACTAGGAACCTTTTGGGCTTAGGCGATCTTATCGATCACTCGGCGAACTGAATCAAACATACTTTGGATATCGTCCGGTTTGGAATTTAGAAACGGTGAAAACTGCAGGATATCCATGCCATTGCGAATCACTAAGTCTTCATCCCAAAAGCAATGTTTGTGTGCGTCCAGACCACGGGCGCCCGGTGCTCCCTCTCGCGGTGCCAGCTCAATCGCCCCCATTAAACCGAAGTTACGTACATCGATAACCCTAGGGTGATCATCAAACTGGTGGATCACTTCGGCAAACATTGTTTCCAGTTCGCGGGCCTGTTCAAAACTCCCCTCTTCCTGATAGACCTCCAAGGTTGCAAGTCCAGCTGCGGCTGCCACCGGATGACCGGAATAGGTATAGCCATGAAACAGCTCAATGCCCTGCTCTGGGCCCTGCATAAAGGCTTGATAGATGGCATTGCTGGCCAACACTGCGCCCATGGGAATAACACCATTGGTGAGGCCTTTGGCAGTAGTAATAATATCGGGAGTCACTCCAAACCGCTGGGCGGCGAAAGGTGCGCCGATGCGACCAAAGGCGGTAATTACCTCATCAAAAATTAGCAGTATGCCGTGCTTGGTACAGATTTCTCGCAGGCGCTCTAGATAGCCAACTGGTGGCGGTAAAATACCAGTAGAACCTGCCACAGGCTCCACAATGACCGCTGCAATAGTGCTGGCATCATGGAGTGCCACCATGGCTTCAAGCTCCTCCACCAAATGACCGCCCCACTCGGGCTGGCCATGGCTAAAGGCGGCATGTTCAAGATTGTGGGTGTGCGGAAGATGATCCACACCGGGGATAAGATTGGCACTGTACATTTTACGGTTGGGCGCTATTCCACCCACTGAAATACCACCAAAATTTACGCCGTGGTAACCGCGCTGTCGACCAATTAATCGGGTACGACTGGCATCGCCGCGAGCACGGTGATAACCGAGCGCAATCTTTAATGCGGTGTCTACGGATTCGGAACCAGAGTTGGTAAAGAAGCAATGGTCCAGTCCCTCAGGGGCTAGCTGAGTCAGTTTTTCAGCCAGTTCAAAGGCCTTGTTATGGCCTAATTGAAAACCCATACAGAGATCTAACTGCCCAACCTGGGCCTGCACAGCTTCAACAATTTTTGGATGGCAGTGACCAATGCCCGACGTCCAGAGGCCGGAGAAACCGTCATAGATTTTTCGACCCTCGTTACTGATGTAATGGTGACCCTGAGCGGAGGCGATTAGCCGCGGCGACTTTTTAAAGTCGCGATTAGCGGTAAACGGCATCCAATAGGCATCCATGGCTGGGTTTGGCATTGGGTTTGTCATGACGGCTGCTCATTATTGACGTATGGACACTGCTCTCAGACAGGCACTGTAAAACCACACCAGCATGTTAAACAACTCGTTAGGCGAAAATAATTAACCCATTGATTTTATTGGTATTAATTATTAAAGTGTTTAGTATAGTTAACAATCAGCCCCCACTTTGAGGTAATTTCCCATGGACAGCGAAACCGGCCCCCGCCTGAAAGAGATTCGCACCAAAACCGGGCTTTCCCAGCGACAACTGGCCAAGGCCTCTGGGGTGGCCAATGCCACCATTTCACAGATTGAGTCTGGCGCAATAAACCCGACGGTGGGGATGCTTAAAAAGGTACTGGGGGGAATTCCCATTAGCCTGAGCAACTTCTTTGCTGATGACTTTAGCTTTTCTGAGCAGGTGTTTTTTAGCGCCGACAATCTTTTAGAGCTTGGGGATAAAGGGGTCTCTTATTTACAGGTAGGCAACCATCTGCACAGCAAATCAATGCAGATGATGAAGGAGTGCTATCAACCTGGCGCAACGACAGGCAAGCACGCCATTCAGCATGAAGGGGAAGAATGTGGAATTATTTTAAGTGGCTCTCTCGAGGTACAGGTGGGGGATGAAAAGAAAGTACTCAACGCTGGCGACGCCTATTACTTTAAGAGCACGATTCCCCATCACTTTAAAAATATCGGCCGTGAAAGGTGCGAGTTAATTACTGCCTGCTCGCCCCCAAGTTTTTAATTTGGCATCCTAACTTGGCGTCATATAGGCTCTTGCATATAAAAATAGATTGGCGTAGCCTCAATATCTGTCTTGGTAGTCACGAGAAGTAGCAAGACAGTGAGTAAGCTTAGCAATCAAAGTGTCATGCAGTGGAAAGGCACTCATCAGCTAAACAAGGATGTCATATCATGGCTCAACAACAAATAGAGAATAATGAAGTTCTCGCCCTTTCTCGTCTACTCCAAAACGGCTCACTGCCACTGAAACTCATCACAGAAACTGGCTCCCAAAAAACTGGGGAACTGTTTCTTGCCGAGGGTGCAGTCGTCGCCAATAAAAACGCCACAGTCATATTCGTTTGCGGCTAACTCGTTAGATACATTTTACTTTTGCCCAGCCTGGGCAAGCAAACTGCTGTGCGCTTCTCTGCGCTAGAGATGCCACGCATTTGTATTAAAACTATAAGGAGATACAAAAATGTCATCAGATAAAACGATCAATCAAGTTAAAGACTCAGAAAACCTAATTAGCCAGCTGGTTAAAAACGGACAGATTCCTCTCAAGATTGTATCCGGGACCCAGAGCACGGAATCCATAAGACTTTCCCCTGGCGCGGTGGTAGCTCACGAGGGTGCTACTGTTATTTTCGTCTGTGGCTAAGTAGCCGATAATCTTAGGTTAAAACGGAGTAAAGAAGTGTCCCTAGCGGGTCGCTTCTTTACTCTCCGGCTTAATCTTTTATTTAATCTCTATCATGGAGGATAGAATTTTGAACTCAGCACAGAGCTACATACCCCAGGAAAACCAGCATAGCTGGTGCCCCAAACTGCGTGAAAATATCTGGCATCTGCGCGCAGATGCTAAAAGCGAAGACCCTGCCTTTTTAATAACCAGCAAAGCTAAATATGAGTTACCCAGTGACTATGTACGGGGGTTTTTAAAAATTCGCCCTTACTGCACTGGCCACCATTCAGTGGCGAACATTGCCAAGATCACAGGCACCAACGCCGACGATTTACTGGTTTTTTTTAACGCCTTTTCTGACATAGACTTACTCTATCCAGACAATCCCTCGTCAATAGCGCTGACGAAAGACGTGGTGACAAAATCATTGACCGGCATTGTTGATATTTGGGCGGGTGAATTACATGCCGTTTATATTGCCAATGAACTGGTGCGCGGCGAAGGCCTATCTCTGCCCATTTTAATTGGCTGGATGACCGAGATGTATCATTATGTTCACGACTTTCCCCATGCCCTGCAATGTGGTGCCGACAATGCCGAGGGGCCTCTAAAGTTGGTGCTTGATCGTTATGCCAAAGAAGAATTGGGCCATGAAATTTTTGTGTTGGACAGCTTGAAAAACCTGGGTGTGGATGCGGATGAGGTCCGTGCCAGTGTGCCTCTAGTCTCCACAAGAACCATCGGTTTATTACTGCGGGAATTACTGACACTTGAACCGAGCGCGACCTTATTAGCCGCAGCTCTGTTAGAAGCCGCTGATTTTGACGAAGAAAATATCGGCCATTACCAAGACCGCCTTACCCTACTCTACGGCATTTCTAATCAGGCCCTGGCGCCCTATTTTAAACATCAGAAAATTGACTTTGATCTGGGTCACCAAAAATTACTCGCCGACAACATTGAGCTGATTGATATCTCAGATATAGATAGATTGGATGTGCTAATCAATATGCTTCATGATCTAAAGCATGCTTTTGAATTACAGAGTTTGGAGATTAAGGCCTATTACGGGGAACCCAATAATGGCAAATACCTAAGGCGCCAGGCCATGAGTTTTCACGCCATTTAATGGCAGGTCACGCAGAGAGAACTAAGGGATAGAGAGCTAAGGGATAGAGAGCGCTAAGAAATAGAGAACCGATTAAATGGCCTCGCGGCCATTTAATTATTTCAGTCTGTACGCCGTGATAGAACCATCATTGGCTTGTACTATTAGGCTTTCACCAACAGTCAGCATAGGTGCACTTACACCACTGCCATCAACCTTGGTACGGCCTACAAAGTGACCATCGACTGGGTCCAGAAGATGTAGATAACCTTCTGCATCGGCCACGGCAATAGTACCGGCCAATTTGGCTGGGCCTGTTAGCTGACGTAAAAACAGCTGGTCATTGGACCATACTGGCTGGCCACTACCTGCTTTAAATGCACGCACGGCATCTTCATCTTCGGTGACATACACCTGCTCTTGGCTGTAGGCTGGCGCATGGTGTGAAGAACTGTCTTGGAACCATAGGCTTCGACCTGTGCCGCGAGACAGAGCACCTAAACGACCCTGGTAAGTAACCGCATAGATCACATCGCCAACCAGTAAAGGTTCGCCATCGATATCAACCATACGCTCAAGCTCGGTACGGCCCTTGGGCACTGCCAAGCGAGACTCCCAGATCAATGAACCATTCTCTGGATTAAAGGCAACCAATTTTCCGGTATCGAAACCAGTGAGAACCATATTGCCTGTGACGACAGATTCACTCGTTCCGCGCACACTTAAGATAGGTGCATCGCCATCGTGCTGCCAGATTTCTTCACCCGTGGCCGCATCGAGTGCGAACAGTCGATCATCGACCGTCTGTACTGCAACAATTTCACCATTGGATTTCGGGCTTGAGATAACTTCGGAGCTTACCTGGCCGGTCCAGAGGACAGCACCCGTATCAGCATCCAGGGCATATACCAGACCTTCGATAGTGCCAACCATCACCTTACCCGCGCCATAACCAACACCGCCGGATACAGACACTTCTAACTCGGTTTTCCAGACTTTTTTACCATTGCTGATATTGAGTGCACTGACAGTGCCCTCATGATCTGCAACAAAAACATTTTCTCCATTGGCCGTTGGACGCAGGCTATTGCGGTAGTCTAGGTTACCGGACCCTACACTGGCTGACCATTGACGCTTAATGGACACTTCTTGCTTGAACTTAACGAGCTCTGCTGGCGTAATTGCAGCATCTTCATCATCGCCGCCAAACCAACTACAGCCTGAAATCAGCACTGATGATAAAAGCGTTACTATGAGTGAAGCATGTTTCATTCGGCGACTCCTTCGCTATCATCTTCTTCCATTTCAGCCATCTCAGCCGGTTGTACCTGGCTGATTTTTAGCTGCAGTATATTTCTAATCATCGGATCCTGTGACTCGTTGGATGCCAAAGCAGACTCATAGGCCGTAAAAGCAGCAGCGCCATTGTCTTGCAGTAAGTAGAAGTCCCCTTTGGCTTCTTCATAAGCAGACTTCATCTCTGCAGCATCAATACCCTGAACCATCTGCAATGCACTATCAATATTGCCACGTGCGGCTTCGACACGTGCCAGACGCAAGCGCACTAGTCGTTCTGTTGCAGGGGCGGGACTGTTATCCAGAGCCCACTGTAATTCTGAAGCTGCTGTGTCCAAATCTTGGTTATCAACAGCCAGCTTGGCTTTTAACATCGCGGCAAACTGAGCATAGGCTGAGTTACTGTGATTCTCTTTAAGCTGGTCCGCAGCAGTATTTACTTCTGCCTGCTGATCTTCGCCGAGCAGCTCGCCAGGATTAGTTCCAGACACTATCTCGATCATCTGTAGATAGGCATCAGAGGCCTGATCTGTTTGAATTGCCTGTTCCTGTTCCCAGTACTGCCAGCCAAAGTAGCCGCCAATAACCAGAACCACGGCAAGAATCGTTTGCATGCCGTTTGCTGCCCACCAACGTTTTACCGCTTCAATTTGTTCTTCTTCAGAAAGATGGTCTGCCACAGGTGTTCCTCAATCAATAAAATAGTTGGTTAATAGGTTGGCCAGATCAGTCTGGGCAACCGTTTGCTGGGGCTTTTCTTCACGAAGAAATTTAACCCCTGCTGTTGCGGAGGCCACTTCGTCTTCGCCTAATATCAGCGCAACGGTAGCTCCACTCTTATCTGCTTTCTTTATCTGCGATTTAAAACTGCCACCACCGCAATGGCTTTCGATACGAATATTAGGGCACTGGCTGCGTAAATCATCCGCTAATACCAGAGCCTCGAGTTCAATATTTCCGACTGCGACTATATAGAGGTCTACATTCTGGCCGATACTATCGGGGACAACGCCCAACTCGTCAAGCAGCAGCACCAGTCTTTCGACACCCATGGCAAAACCTACGCCAGGACAGGGTTTTCCGCCCAACTGTTCGACCAGTCCGTCGTAACGACCGCCGGCACAAACTGTACCCTGAGCACCCAGGCTGGTGGTCACCCATTCGAAGACGGTTTTCGAGTAATAATCTAGTCCACGAACTAGGCGAGGATTGATTTCATAGCTAATCTTGGCGGCATCCAATACAGCACACAGCTGTTGGAAATGATCGCGAGATTCCTGATCAATAAAGTCGGCCAATTTTGGCGCATCGTTTAGCAGTGCCTGAGTATCTTGGTTTTTACTGTCCAGAATACGCATGGGGTTGCTGAGTAACCGGCGCTGGCTATCTTCGTCCAGTGAGTCTTGGCGGGCACTGAGATATTCCACTAGGGCAGCGCGATACTGGGCCCGGTCTGCTGAGGTGCCCAATGAATTAATCTGCAGGGTAACTGCATGATCAATTTTCAATGTTTTCCACAGTCGTGCCGTCAGTAGTAATAGCTCAGAATCGATATCTGGACCATTGAGACCAAAGGCCTCTACACCGATTTGATGAAACTGACGCAGGCGACCTTTCTGGGGGCGCTCGTGACGAAACATGGGTCCGGTATACCAGAGACGCTGAGTTTGATTGTGCAATAAACCGTTTTCGGTGCAGGCGCGAACGCAGCCAGCGGTGCCTTCGGGACGCAGGCTAAGACTATCGCCATTGCGGTCCTCGAAGCTGTACATTTCTTTTTCGACGATATCGGTAACTTCGCCCACTGCGCGTTTAAAGAGCTCAGTCTGTTCCAGTATCGGAAAACGAATTTCTCGGTAGCTGTAACGGCCCAACACCTCGGCAACAGTTCTCTCAAGATACTGCCATGTGGCCGACTGCTCTGGGAGCAGGTCGTTCATGCCGCGGATGGATTGAAGTTTCATAACGCTGTTAATACTCTTTTAGGCTTTGGCGATTAAATTTTCTGCGTCTTTGGCCAGCTGTATTTCTTTGGCCGCCGCTTTAGCACGAATCTGTGCTTCTAATTCATTGACGAGGTTTTCATTACCCACCTTATGATCCGGCACACCATCAACATAGACCAAATTGGCGGGTGAGCCTCCGGTTAAACCAAAATCAGATTCTTTCGCTTCGCCGGGACCATTCACGATGCAGCCGATAATCGACACATCCATGGGCACGGTAATATCTTCCAGACGGCTTTCTAATTCATTGACGGTTTTGATTACATCAAACTCCTGCCTTGAACAGCTCGGGCAGGCAATAAAGTTAATACCTTTGCTGCGTAGTCTTAGACTGCGCAGCATGTCCCAGGCGACCTTGGCTTCTTCAACAGGATCTGCCGCCAATGAGACGCGAACGGTGTCGCCAATGCCATCTAATAATAAGGCGCCCAAACCGATGGCCGATTTGACGGTACCCGAACGCAATCCACCGGCTTCGGTAATACCTAGGTGCAAAGGCTGTTCAATACGCACAGCCAGATCTCGATAGGCGGCGACCGCCATAAAAATATCCGAGGCCTTAACGCTGACTTTAAAATCTTGGAAATCATACTTGTCGAGTAGCTCAACATTGCGCATAGCCGATTCAACCATCGCCTCGGCGGTGGGTTCGCTGTATTTACGTAGCAAGTCTTTACCCAGAGAGCCGGCATTAACGCCGATACGGATAGGAATATTAAGGTCTCGCGCCTTGGCAATCACTTCCCGCAGTCGATCTTCTCGCGTGATATTGCCTGGATTAATGCGCAGGCAGTCAACGCCTAAATCTGCGACTCGCAGTGCGATATGGTGGTCAAAGTGAATATCTGCCACTAGGGGAACATCCACTAGTTTACGGATTTGGCCAAAGGCCTCGGCCTCGGCTAACGAGGGAACAGAGACGCGCACGATGTCGGCACCGGCCAGCTGGATACGCTTGATCTGTGCAACCGTGGCTGCAACATCTGCTGTGCTAGTGTTGGTCATGCTCTGCACAGAAATCGGTGCATCGCCCCCGACAGGGACATTGCCGACCATAATCTGTCGAGACTTGCGTCTTACTATTGGCGTTTCACTAAACATTTAATTAATTACCGCTTTAGCCACTCTTGATACTCTAAATTTTCTTTGGAGTACGGAAATAAATTCTTTAATTGTAAGCCCTGACTTGAGGCTGCATCTCTATTGCCAAAACGATCTTCAAGTCGCACCGCTAGCCATAAACTCTTGGCTGTAGAGCGTGCTAAAAATGCATATTGATCCAGCGCATTTTTGGCTCTCGGATAACGCTTCTGGGCAAAGTATATTTCAGCAGCCTCTAAATACGGCGCTGCAAACCTGGGCGTTAACTGGGTCGCTTTCTCAAAAGACTCCAACGCCTGGTCCTGCTGTTCCAACTTACTATGACAGAGTCCAACGATATAAAAGGCCTGGGGCCGTCGTTCATAACTCAAATCCTCACTTACCAGCGCCATCTCTTTAAGGGATTCTTTAAAGCGGCCCTGATTAAACAAAAATGCACTGAAATTGTAGCGTGCCATGCTGTCGGTTTTATCGCGAGCTATGGCTTTGCGGTAATGGCTTTCCGCCAGCACCATTTCTTGTTCCATCTGATAGAGCAGCGCGTAACCATTGTGCAATTGAGACATCTGCGTTCTGGTTGCTCTGGAGTCAAACTGCGCTGCTTTCTGCAAATGTACCCTGGCAAGGTCACGGTTTTTTGTGCCTATATACTTCATAGCCAGCTTAATGTGCTGTTGGTACGCTGCCTCGGGATCTAGGGCCTGTCTGGGTTTTGATGATGTGGAAACACATCCACTTACCAGCACTGCCGAGGTCAATATTGTTACGAGTAAAAATCTGCTTAGAGTTATTGTGGTCATTCCCTGTCCCTCTCTAATTCCCTGCCAATTTTATCAGTCGATAATTCTTACCGGCTGTACTTCTTCTAATCGTTTTTTATAACGTTCCTGACGGCGAGTTTTATCGTTAACTTCACCGGCTAACTGCCCACAGGCCGCGGCTATATCGTCGCCACGGGTGGTGCGAACCGTAACAGTGTAACCCTCCCCTGCCAGAATGTCCCTAAACCGATTTAACGCTGTATTTGTGACTCTTTTGTACTCAGAGCCCGGAAAAGGGTTAAACGGAATCAGGTTTATTTTGCAGGGTAAGTCTTTCAATAACACTGCAAGTTCTCGGGCATGTACGGACCGATCGTTGACCTGATCCATCAACGTATATTCGACAGTGGCTTTGCGCCGATTATCCGGCATCTTGTCAATATAATTGGCGGCGCTTTCAATAAACTGCTTGAGATTATATTTGCGGTTGATTGGCACCAGCTCGTTGCGCAATTTATCGTTGGGTGCGTGCAATGAGATAGCCAGAGAAACATCGGATACCTCCGCAAGTTTATCTAGCGCGGGCACTACGCCGGCGGTGCTCAGTGTCACTCTGCGCTTAGACAGGCCATAGGCATTGTCTTCGAGCATAATATTCATGGCATCGACAACATTGTCAAAGTTCATCAGCGGCTCACCCATACCCATCATCACCACATTGGTGACACGGCGTGGTGCCTTGTGCTTGAACTGGCCAAAGGAGTCAGCGGCTATCCACAGCTGACCAATAATTTCGGCGGAGGTCAGGTCTCGATTAAAACCCTGCTTGCCGGTGGCGCAGAAACTGCAGTCTAGGGCACAGCCGATTTGCGAGGACACACAGAGGGTGCCGCGCTCTCGCTCGGGGATATACACCATTTCGATGCAGCTTCCGCCGTCTACTCTAATCAGCCATTTTCGGGTGCCATCGACAGAATCTTGGCAGCTCACAACTTCTGGCAGCTTTACTTCAGCAACCTCTTTGAGCCTTTCCCGGAGATCTTTGGAGATATTGGTCATCTGGTCGAGATCGCACTCGCCCATCTGATGAATCCACTTGATCATCTGTGTTGCACGGAAGCGTTTTTCACCAATTTCTTCGAAAAAGTCGCCGAGTTTGGACGCAGAAAACCCCAGCAAGTTAGTTTTAACTTGTTGGGGTTCGACGTCTATTACTGTTGTTGCTTCTACTGCTTTTGGCATAGGTCCCTAGAACACGATTGTCCTAATGTCTCTGTTTAACGAGAGCAAATCTCGTTGTCTGCAAAAAAGTATGCAATTTCACGGGCTGCAGATTCAGATGAGTCAGAGCCGTGTGCGGCGTTGGCATCAATTGATTCTGCAAAGTCTGCACGAATAGTACCAGCTGCAGCTTCTTTAGGGTTAGTCGCACCCATCAAATCACGGTTGGTCATAATGGCATTCTCGCCTTCAAGTACCTGGACAGATACAGGACCAGAGGTCATAAATGCAACCAGATCCTTAAAGAAAGGACGTTCGCTGTGCTCAGCGTAGAAGCCTTCAGCCTGTTCCTGAGTAAGTTGCTGCATTTTACAGGCAACAATGTGCAGGCCTGCAGATTCAAAGCGGCTTAAAATTTGACCAACAACGTTTTTTGCTACGGCATCGGGCTTGATAATAGATAGAGTGCGTTCAGTCGCCATGAAGAGTTCTCCAAAATGGGGATAAGACTAATTAATAGGTGGGTAATAAAATAGCCCTTGCGAGCAATGGCGCGGATTTTACCTGCACAGGAACGCGGTAACAATGCTTTTATTTGTTAGGCCACTAAGAGCTGCTGAAATTTGTCCAAACAGACCGGCATACTGAAATGGGCGCCCTGATATTTATCGCAACCTAGGCTGCGCAAGACCTCAAGAACCTCCCGTTTTTCAACGCCTTCAGCGATGACATCCAGGCCATAATGACGAGACACCATCATGATAGCTTCAACCAAACCGAGGGTATCTTTATCGGTATTCAGGTTGCTGATAAATTCTCGATCGATCTTGAAACCGTCCAGAGGCAGACGCTTCAGATAGATCATGGACGAATAACCACTGCCAAAGTCATCAATGGAGAATTTCGTGCCCATATTGCGAATTTTCTTCATCTTATCTACCACGGATTCAAAGTCATCAATCAGTAAGTTCTCTGTGACTTCGAGGGTGATCATCTCGGGATTGATATCGTAGCTTTTAAGGCTGTGCTCCAAGGAACTTATAAGGCCCGGATCATGGAACTGTTTAGGGCTTATGTTTACCCCCAACTGCATATCTGGCGTCCAAATACCGCTGTCGAGCATATTGCGCAGATACTCGCAGGAGGTGCGAATCACCCAGAGCCCTACATCGACAATCATCCCTGAGGCCTCAAGAATAGGAATAAAGTCGGCGGGGGTATGCATGGCATGGCCGGAATGAATCCAGCGCAGCAACACCTCGCCTCCCACTACCGCACCAGTATGGGTGGAGACCTGGGGCTGCAGGTAGAGATCAAATTCCTGATTAACCACGGCTTTACGCAGGCTCGACTGCAGAGTAATGCGCTGCTGAGCCTGACGGGTAATTTGGGTATCAAACAGGGTGACGGTATCTCGACCGCGGCGTTTGGCCTCAAACATGGCGCTCTCGGCCTGCTGTATGGCTTTTTCGGCACTGATCAGCGGATCGTAAAGCAATGTTATACCGACACTGGCCGTGACGATGACTTCACCATTTTCGGTAAAGAACGGCCGGGCGATAATACAGCGAATTTCATTAGCTACTGACAGGGCACGCTCTCTGGCTTCGGCCGGACTGGGAGCTATATCTTTAATGAAGAGCAGAAAGGCGTCGCCGGCAACCTGGGTTACCTGCATATTGTCTGTGAGCATGGCCTGGATGCTCTCATGGGCGCGCTCAAGAATCTGGGCACCGATGTGTTTGCCGAGAGACTCATTGATAGAGTTGAAGTGATCTAGGTCGATTAATAGCAAGGCACCACAGGCATTGTCATCGCGATCAAGATCGATGTAGTCATTGATGCTTTTGAGTAGGGGCTTGCCGATGGGCAGGCCTGCTAGGGTTTCGGTAGTTGGTGGGGGGATTTCATTCCGGTCTGGCTCAGGGCCATTTGTTGGCTCAGGGCTTTTTATTAGCGCAGGGCTGTCGATTGGCTCGGGGCTGTTTATTGGTTCAGGGCTATCGATTGGCTCAGGGCTGTTACCTTGGTCAACATTAATAATGGGTTCTGGGCGGTAGGGAGTTTTGGGGCTTTCAACCAGATTGGGGATTTCTTTTCGCTCAGTACTGGTGTCTATGCACTCTAGGTCTTCGGCGGTAAATTCTTCAACTACCATTCTCGCCAGTGCTGGCAAGGGATAGAGCATAATGCAGAGTACATTATCCGCCTCTTCGACGGCACCGAGAGACACTACAATTTCGTCGTCCTCAGCGGTATTCTCGGAACGCCACAAAATACCCGGCAGCTGATCTGTTTCGAGTTTATTAATAACTTGAACAAGTTGAGTAATGGATGCCTGATGATCTTTATCAGGCTCGCCACCAAGGCTAGTGCCGATAATCTGTGAGCGCTGACAGCGCAGTAGTCTCAGGGCTTTTGCATTGACGTCGATACACACGCCATAGGCGAAAAAAAGAGTCCCGAAAGGCGCCGTATCCAATACTTTTTTGTAAAGGTGGTTTTTTTCGCGCATCCTTTGCCTACTAAAATCCTTTTTTGGTTTAAGGGATTGAGTTAATCCTGCTCCTCAATCCATGCCATCTGAATGGCCTCTAAAATCTTCTCACCACAACGATCAGGATCGTCGGAGAAATCTTCGATTTCTAGAACCCATTTCCTCAGGTCTACAAAATTAACGTACTGAGGATCAACATCTGCATGATTGTCCGTCAGCTCTATCGCTATTTCGTTAATATCGGTCCACTTAATCATAGTCCATTACTCCGCTGGCTGCCCTTTCGTTTAGGGGCATATTTAATGACGCTCAGAAACCATATTAATGGTGTATTTGGGTATCTCTACCACCAGGTCCTTATCGTCCATTATTACCTGACAGCTAAGACGTGAGTCTGGGTCAACACCCCAGGCTTTATCGAGAAAATCTTCTTCCAACTCGTCTGCTATGGGCAGATCAGCAAATCCTTCACGAACATGCACATGGCAGGTGGTGCAGGCGCAAGACATTTCGCAGGCATGCTCAATGTCCAAACCATTGCGCAGAGCTGCGTCACAGATGCTTTCCCCCGGATTGGCTTCAACAACAGCACCTTCCGGGCAAATTTCGTGATGGGGTAAAAATACTATTTTCGGCATGCTTCTCTTATCCTTTTTCGATTTCATCCAGACTATGTCCAGCCAGTGCACTTTTTATGCTGGCATCCATACGTCGGGCGGCAAATTCTTCACTGGCTTTGGCGACAGATTCAATCTGCCGAGCCAATACACGGTGTTCTATGGTGCTTTCGCGCACCTCGCGTAATTCCTGGATCGCTACTTTTAGACAGCGGCGCTCATCGTCACTCAGCAGGGCATCTCCATCCTTATAGATAGCAGCCAGCAGATCCTCGATCATGCGATCGGCTTCCACCTGTTGTTCTCTCAGTGCACGCGCCTGCATATCATCTCGGGCATGGCTGAAGGAATCCTGCAACATACTGGTAATTTCTTCTTCGCCAATACCATAGGAAGGCCTTACTTCGATTCTGGCTTCAACATTACTGGTTAATTCACGGGCAGACACACTGAGCAGGCCATCGGCATCCACCTGATAGGCAACGCGGATTTTGGCCGCACCCGCCACCATGGGTGGAATGCCACGCAACTCAAAGCGCGACAGTGAACGGCAATCGCTAGCAAGCTCACGCTCACCCTGCAAAATATGGATAGCCATGGCCGTTTGGCCATCTTTAAAGGTGGTAAATTCCTGGGCCTTGGCCACTGGAATGGTCGTGTTTCTATGGATAATCTTTTCAATCAGACCGCCCATGGTTTCTATGCCCAGTGACAGGGGAATCACATCCAGCAGCAACATATCGTCGCCGGATTTATTGCCCACCAGCACTTCGGCCTGCAGGGCAGCGCCCATGGCAACTACCTTGTCTGGGTCAAGACTGCACAGTGGCTGCTTGCCAAATAACTCGGCCACTTTTTCGCCAACTCGTGGGGTTCTAGTAGAACCGCCCACAAGAATAACATTACTAATGTCGAGCTTTTCTAGGCCTGCATCGCGAAGTGAGCGCTTACATGCACGTAGAGTTTTATCGATTAGACCGTCAATCAGGCTGTGCATTAATGTTCGGGTTAAGGTGCCCTTCCAGTCGAGAATTTCCAACTCAACTTGCTCGGAGTCAGTGAGTTCTTCTTTGGCTGATTTAGCTGTCTCTAATAATATGCGCTGTTCAATGGGGTTTAGGTCTTCATCCATACCCACCTGAACACGAAGCCAGTTGGCAATGGCATGATCAAAATCATCCCCACCAAGGGCCGAATCTCCGCCAGTGGCCAGCACTTCAAACACGCCTTTGGAGAGACGCAAAATACTGATATCAAAGGTACCGCCACCCAGATCATAAATGGCGATAACGCGCTCTTCGGGCGCGGAATCAGTCGCAGCTTCAGTCTGATCGAGACCGTAGGCAATTGCCGCCGCGGTGGGCTCATTTAAGAGCCTCAATACTTTGATACCCGCCAATGTGGCAGCATCTTTAGTTGCTTGACGCTGGGCATCATCAAAATAGGCGGGCACTGTAATAACGGCACCGTCGAGCATACTGCCAAAGGAAATCTCGGCACGACCGGCCAGCTTGCGGAGTATTTCTGCAGACACCTGAATTGGGCTAACCAGACCGGCAACGGTCTTGATTTTTGGCATGCCGCCATCATCTGCCGCAAATTCGTAGGGTAGCTGGTCACCAAAAGTTTTTACATCGGCCAGACCACGACCCATTAAACGTTTAACCGAGGCCAACGTATTAAGCGGATCACTGACATTATGTTCGGCGGCTTCATAACCCACACAGCTAACGCCATCGGCGGTGTAATGGGCGACTGAGGGCAATAGCTCTCTGCCCTGCTCATCGGTCAGCACTTCAGCCATACCGCTGCGCACGGTAGCCACTAAAGAGTTGGTGGTGCCAAGATCTATACCCACCGCATGCTTGCGCTGATGGGGCTGGGGTGAATGACCCGGCTCTGAGATTTGCAGTAATGCCACTGGTTATTGGTCCTCTAAATCGGCTTCAAGCTGTTCTATCTCGTAGAGCAGCTTGGCTGAAAATTGCATTTTGGCGACGCTGTTAAGGGCGTCATCATAGTTGTCGCTCTGATACTCTGCCTGAAAATCCACCTGCTGCTGGCTATAGGCGGATTCAACTCCGCTGCGCAAACTATCCAACGCAGCAAAGGGGTCCGCGGCATCAGGTGCCTCAGAAAGTGCTTCCCGCAACTCTATCTGCTGCATTAAAAAGGCACCGTCACTGGTGATGTGACTGTCCTGGCTCGCATCAATCTGCTTGAGTTCTAGCAGGTATTGGGCGCGCTTTAATGGCGATTTTAGGGTGTCGTAGGCTTGATTGATCAGCGACGCGGTCTGCACAGCAAGGCGTTTTTCAACAGCACCTTTGCTGGCATATCGGTCGGGATGAAATTCTTGCTGTAGCTTGCGATACATGGCATCAAGATGACTTCGCTCTACCTGCCAGGCAACAGGAATAGAGAAAATCTCGAAGAAATCACTGGAAAGTTTCACTGGGTCATCAACCTGTCTAGTGCCTGCGCCAGAGCGATTAAACGTGGAAGCTTTCGCCGCAACCACATTCATCTTTAACATTGGGGTTCTTAAACTCGAACCCCTCGTTTAAACCTTCTTTAACGTAGTCTAGCTCGGTACCGTCGAGGTACAACAAACTTTTTGGGTCAATAATCAGCTTTATGTCACCACAGTGAAAAACTTTATCTTCGGTGGCCGCATCATCAACAAACTCCAGCACATAAGAAAGGCCAGAGCAGCCAGTGGTGCGCACACCCAAACGAATACCCACGCCTTTGGCGCGATGTTCAAGATGTTTAACAACATGCTGCTCGGCAGCTGGGGTCATGGTGATAGCCATTATTTATTTGCCCTGCTTTTCTCTAACGTCACGCACTGCAGCTTTAATGGCGTCTTCGGCCAGTACTGAGCAGTGAATTTTTACTGGCGGTAGGGCCAGTTCTTCAGCAATCTCGGTATTTTTAATCTGTGCAGCAGCATCAATGTGCTGACCCTTAACCCATTCGGTTAACAATGAGCTTGAGGCAATCGCCGAGCCACAGCCGTAGGTTTTAAACTTAGCATCTTCAATGATGCCTTGATCGTTAACCTGAATCTGGAGACGCATAACGTCGCCACAGGCCGGCGCGCCAACCATGCCAGTACCGACAAATTTTGAATTGTCGTCTAGCTTGCCAACGTTGCGTGGATTTTCGTAATGATCAATAACTTTTTCGCTGTAAGCCATGTTGATGACTCCTTATTATCTTGAACTTTAAAAGCAACGCTTAGTGCGCTGCCCACTCTACGGTACTCAGATCTACGCCATCTTGGAACATGTCCCACAGTGGCGACAGCTCACGTAGTTTTTCAACTGCGTGACGAACCTTACCAATGGCATCTTTTATATCTTGCTCGCTGGTATAGCGACCAATACTAAAACGGATTGAGCTGTGTGCCATCTCGTCATTCAGACCCAGAGCACGCAATACATATGACGGCTCAAGACTGGCTGAGGTACAGGCTGAACCTGAAGATACGGCCAGATCACGCAGGGCCATAATCAGAGACTCGCCCTCTACAAAGGCAAAACTAATATTGACGATACCTGGAACATGCTGGTCTTCAGAACCATTCAGGTAAACCTCTTCCATATCGGACACACCTTCCCACAGCTGGGTGCGAAGTGCGTCGATACGAGCAGATTCTTCGGCGAGGTTCTTAAAGCCCAACTTAAAGGCTTCGCCCATGCCAACAATCTGGTGAGTCGGTAATGTGCCTGAACGCATACCGCGCTCATGACCGCCGCCGTGCATCTGTGCTTCGATACGGACGCGAGGCTTGCGACGCACATAGAGTGCACCGATGCCCTTGGGGCCATAAATTTTGTGCGCCGAGAATGACATCATATCCACATACATGGCTTCGACATCAATGGGGGTCTTGCCGGCGCTCTGGGCCGCATCCACATGAAAGAAAACTTTGCGCTCACGGCAGATTTTGCCAATCGCAGCAATGTCGTTCAGTGTTCCCAGCTCGTTATTCACATGCATGATTGAAACAACAGTGGTGTCTTCGCGAATCGCGTCGGCAACCATCTGCGGCTGAATCAGGCCATTGGAATCTGGGTCAAGGTAAGTGACTTCCCAGCCTTCGCGCTCTAGCTGACGAGTAGTGTCCAGCACAGCTTTGTGCTCGATTCTCGAGGTAATAACATGCTTGCCCTTGCGCTGGTTAAAGTGCGCACAGCCTTTAATTGCAAGGTTGTTGGCTTCTGTAGCGCCGCTTGTCCAAACTATTTCGCGAGGATCAGCACCAATTAAGGTAGCGACATCAGTTCGCGCATCCTCAACGGCAGCTTCTGCCTGCCAGCCGAATACATGTGATCGCGACGCGGGATTGCCAAATTGACCAGTTGGGGTCAAAAATTGCATCATTTTATCTGCAACAATCGGGTCTACCGGTGTTGTGGAAGCGTAATCCAGATAAATGGGAAGGTTCATTAATTACTCCAAATTCAGCAGGCGCCAGCCTGCATGTTGTCATCTATAACCAACAGCTGTTCAATCTGCCGCTGGGCTATATGTTGTACGTTTCGTTTCGCGACTAGATCAGCGAGACTGATACCATTTAGAAATCCGTGGATCTCTTTACTAAGATCGCTCCACAACGTGTGGGTCAAACAGATCTCGCCACCCTGACAGTCGCCTTTACCCTGACAGCTTGTCGTGTCTAAGGACTCATTGACTGCGTCGATAATCTCAGCAACAAATATACCGTCACTACTGCGTCCCAAAAGGTAACCACCGCCTGGACCACGCACGCTAGTCACTAAGCCAGCCTGACGTAAACCAGAAAATAACTGCTCAAGGTATGACAGGGAAATAGATTGACGCTCAGAAATACCTGCCAATGAAATTGGCTTATCCTGAGCGTGCAGCGTCAAGTCGAGCATTGCTGTTACTGCGTAGCGGCCTCGAGTTGTTAGGCGCATATCTATTACCGGTGAGTTGTTTTGCTGTTTAGGGTACGAATTATGTAATACCCGAGTGTTTTAGTCAACTAAATACCCGATCATTTTGATAGGTTATTTGTTGATAATACGCTGCACCCGAGACAACAGACCACGAAGTATAGAAACCTCCATTTGATCCATGCGCGTGCGGTTAAATAGTCTGCGCATACGGGTTAAAAGCTGCTTGGGGTTTTCGGGGTCATAAAAGCCAATTTCTTCCATAGTCTTGGCCAGATGCTCATGAAAGTACTCTAGATCATCGGCGGTAACCGGAGGCTGATCCCATTCTGCGAGGGACGGCAGGTTGCCCTCTTCGTCGGACAGACTGGCCATACGAATTTCGTAGGCTAACACCTGCACCGCCGTGGCCAGATTCAGCGAGCTGTATTCTGGATTAGAGGGAATATGCACATGGTAGTTACATTTCTGAAGCTCATCATTGGTCAGACCGCGGTCTTCACGACCAAACAACAATGCCACATCATGGGTTTCTGATTCTTGCCAGATTCGAGCACCGCATTCACGGGGATTAATCAGTGGCCAAGGAATTCTGCGTTCCCGAGCGCTGGTACCCACCACCAAACCACAGCCCGCGATAGCTTCATCAACAGACTCGACAATCTTGGCGTTGGTCAATACATCTCTAGCACCGGCCGCACGCCAAACAGCTCTTGGGGCCGGATATTCGCGGGGTTGAACTAGATAGAGTTCCGCGAGACCCATGTTTTTCATGGCCCGCGCAGCGCCGCCAATGTTGCCCGGATGAGTGGTATTGACGAGTACTATTCGAATTTTTGCCTGACGTTCAGCGGTAGTCACACAGAGCCCCTTTTCAATTAATTCTATGGCCTAAAAATTGGGCGCGAGTGTAGCAGAATCAGGCTTCTCTGGCACAGTAGTTCTGGTACAATGCTCGCCGCTCTTTAAAGTCACTTGGAAACCGCCCTATGCAACCTATGGTTAATATTGCCCTTCGCGCTGCCCGTCAGGCAGGCGAAATGATTGTTAAATCTGCCGATAACCTCGATTTAGTAAAGGTTGATGAAAAGGGAGCCCATGACTTTGTCACTGAAGTGGATCGCCGCTCAGAAGAAACCATTATCTATAATATAAAGAAAGCCTACCCAGACCATCGTTTTCTCGGTGAGGAAAGCGGCGTCAGCGGTAATCTTGAAAGTGACGTTGAATGGATTATTGATCCATTGGATGGCACCACTAATTTTGTTCGCGGTATTCCCCATGTTGCCATCTCTATTGCCTGTCGTGTTAAGGGCCGATTAGAGCACGCAGTGATTCTTGAGCCATTCAAAAATGAAGAATTTACCGCCAGTCGTGGTGGCGGAGCCAAGTTAAATGGCCGCCGTATCCGTGTCTCTGGCCGTGCCGGCGAAGCTGGCGCCCTATACGCTACGGGTATTCCCTTTAGCGCACCCTCTTTTAATGAGATGGATAGCTACCTGGCCTGCATGCATGAATTTGCCAATAACTCTTCGGGCATTCGCCGTATGGGCGTGGCCTCGCTAGATCTAGCCTATGTGGCGGCTGGCCGTATGGATATGTTCTGGGAAATGTCTTTAAAGCCTTGGGATATTGCTGCTGGCGTACTGATCGTTCGCGAAGCGGGTGGTATGGTCAGTGATTTTCAAGGTGGCGAGAGATTTATGGATACGGGTCATATTCTGGCCTGCACACCCAAACTTTTTAAGCCTTCATTGAAAGTACTTAGCAAGCACCTCAATCATATAAAATAGTGGTTTTTAACAAGAGCAGTATTTAAAAAGAGCCTATTTTAAATAAGAAATACACTGCGCTCGAACAGCCAATAGGCGCTGCAGATACCAATAGCATAGACCGCAATGTCGGCAAGCCTCGATTGATGCTTGCTGATAATGGTCAGTTTAGTCGCCACCATCACCAGGGCCAAAACGCCGACAATAAAGGCCAGCTGCCCCAGCTCAACGCCAATATTAAAGAATAACAGCGCCTGCACCTTCATTGAGGCAGGCAGGCCAAGCTCCTGCAATACCACCGCAAAACCAAACCCATGCAGCAAACCAAATACCGATGAAGCACTGATCGGATAGCGCCAGGTAAAGCTGTCTTTCTCACCCCCATGTCGATGCTTAATAATTTCCACGGCTAGTAGCAAAATACTCAGAGCAATTAAAAGCTCAACCAGCTCAGTGGGTAAGCGAAAGATATTTAGGGTGGCAAGACTGAGGGTAATTGAATGGGCCACCGTGAAGCCGGTAACGGTGAGCAGCAAGCGTTTAAAGCTTCCGGCAATCATGATCAGGCAGAGCACAAAGAGCAGATGATCTGTGCCCACAAGAATATGTTCGACACCCGCCACTGTGTACTGTTTAGCTACATCAGCTGCAGATGAAGCCAGGGGCAATTCAATAGTGATTTTTTCTGGCCCAGAAAAAACCTGAACAGGATCCCCAACAAGCGGTTTAAATACCACCAATGAGGTCAGTGCGGGATTACTGCGCGGATAAATAAGGTCGATGGAAAATACTGGATTTGCCTGAGCACAGCGATAGAATTTTTTGCCCACCAGACCGGCAGGGCGACCGCTAACGCCTCCACCAACGAGACTGCAGCTGCTGTGACTGAGCTCAATAGCGGGCTCTTGCCCCCCAGGCATTACCGGGGGGATTTTCCATTTAAGTAAATACTCAGTGCTCTGTTGCTCAATGATCTCAACATAAACGGGGCGCGCCTCATCTGCCCAAGCGGGGCCGGCTAGTAACCCTGCCAACCCTAAAAGCACTGATACCAGTAAAAAAATCAGTCGCATTATTCTGACTGACCCTGGTTGCTGATCTTATATTTGGCCATCAATTTATCGATCGCCTGACGCTTAGTTTGGCGCTGCTGCTCACGCTGAGCATCTGCAAACACTGCTGAGCTACTTTCATCAAACTCAGGGATATAGGAGGGAGTGTTCTTTTTTAGCAGCACCAGATGCCAACCATAGTTGGACTGCACTGGCCCCTGCCAGCTATCAGAGATTTCAAAGGCAAAGATCTGCTGCTGAAAATCCTCACCAAAGTGACTGCCAATTTCATCGTCATCACGATTAACATAGTTGCGATTATAGAGAAAACGCTCGCCAAAACGGGGCGCATTTTCGAAGGGCACTAGCTCTGTATTTAAGGTTTGGAGTAACGCATCGGCAATCCCTTTGGCATCTTCAACCGCACGGCTGTCGCTGGAAATAAACACATGGGTAAAGGTGGCGGAGGCTGGCTTTTTATACTCTTGCTTATGCTCTGCGTAATAGGCCCGTAAATCATCTTCGGTCAGTGGCTGAGCTTCGTCATAAAAACCCTGAGCCAGATAATCCATTTTTTGAATAAGGCGACGACGAATAATTTGATCGTTTTTATTCAGGTTGAGTGCCATCGCTTCGCGGAATAACACCTCATTGCGCGCATAGTCGTCAGCAAGGCGCTGGCGATCTTCAGTATTCAGAGCCCCCAGAGCAGCCTTGGCGTCATTGGGCTTAAACGTCTTGGCCTGCAACTGCATAAATTGCAGCAGTACCTGATCATCAATCAAAATATTGTATTGCTCGTTGGCATAGTCATCGGCGTTGATAACACGCTCACCGCCGAGCAAGACGAGTGCAATTAATAAAAATTGGACCAGAGGTTCTTTAAGTAATTTACGCATAGATTCTTCTTAAGTAGAAACTGGCCTATACCTTCGCATTGAGACCAAAACAGTCCTTGAAGGTATAGGTATAGCCTGAAGGTCTCAGCTATTCAACTTTTATTGGCTTTATGGCTGATACCAGACCGGAGAGGTGTAAGCCCGCTCTTGAATGGTTTTGGCCCCTCTTGGCGGCTTATCCAGTTGCAGGGCGACAGAATCAAATAGGCCATTGCGTGGCGTAGGTATCTGTAACACACGAGCATAGTAAAAAGCAGACTGCTGAGGATCAAAATCTGGGTCAGTCCATTGGGTGGCTAACTCAGCCTGACCAATGGTATTGGTGTAGCGCGCTGATGTGAGGTCAACCGTGTTGCCTACCGCGGGTAGCTTACCCGCAGCATCGAGTGCCCGACCATCAGACCAGGCTACATTGTAGACATGCTCATGCTGCTCACCGGCGGCATCAACCCAACCTTTAACCATCTGAATACGGTCAAGATTAGCATCCACAGGATCTTTAACGGCACGCAGTAAAAAGCTCGGTGCTACGTTAGTGCCCTTCGCGTCGCTAGACATGATATCGCCACCCATGGGGACCCCATGCTCATAGCCGATCTCGGCAAAGTCTTTAGACTCTGCTGCATTGGCGGGAAAATTCCAGCCGCCAAACATCTGGACACGCAGTCGCGGGCCAGTGGTGGCGTAAGTCTCTTTGCGCTTAAAGGCTGCATAAATTGCTTCGCGATTATTTTCTGTGGCCCAGACCGCCGCTAAACCAGAGGCCGACATATCCCAGCCGTCAGCACCCGTGGGGTTACCTAATACTGGAGCCTTGGTTTCAGGGGTGGAATCTTTGGCCATCTTGCCCCAGAAATTACCCTCTTCCGGAGACGACAACCCTGAGTGAGCATCGGTTGAACCAATAAAGCCAAACTTGTAGGGGTTAACGCCTATTTTCTGTTCGAGGGCAAGACCCGTTTTCAGCGCCGGACGAATATAGTCACCGGGAGAAACATCGGTTTTACTCGCCGTGGTTTGAATGAAGTGCTCGTAGGTTTCAAAGTCAGCAAACTCATCTTCAGGTGAAAACGAAGCATGGGTTTCGCTATCGCCTTTAATCTGAGTCACCTCAGTAATAGGTTCCCACTGCATACGCGTGCGCGCATAGTCTGCCGTAATAGGCTGACCCTTTACGGTGGTTTCCGCAAACATATAGCCCTTGGAGATATTCGAGTTGTGAGGAATAGCGATAAAGCGACTGTCCGTGCGCACGGCAGTGTCATCCAGCCATTGCCACAGATCTTCTGGGTACTGACTCTGGTCAGAACCGTAGGGGATGTATTGACTAGCCTTATCGCCGCCATCCGGGGTTATCACAATACGGTGCAGGTTGGCGCCAGTGGGAATCGAACTCCACTCCCAACCTAGCAGGCTAGTGAAAGTGCCTGGGTCATTGTGTTTTTCTGCCGCCTCAACGATATCCTGCCAAGCACCTTTAGATGTCTCGCTGGTATCACCAAAAATAGCGACGCCATTAATATTGTTGTTTACATCGGCCACTGGATCACCGCCCTTGATGGCCGCAGACTTAGGTAAGAATCGACCAAAAAATGCACGACCCAAATCCAAATCCAGCGCATTATTTAAGGCTCTTACCGCCCACCAACGCTTGATCGAGGCGTAAACGCCCAGGTCTTCCCACTCGATAGTCTCATTGCGAATTTCACGCATCACACCCAGCATTTCGGCATGGTCTGACACCACCAAAAAATCTAACGGGGTATTAATTTGCACGCGAGCGCGATTATAGGGATGAACAACCGGCTCACCCTTAGCCCAACGATAAGCAGTATCTGGGTCGGCGCTGTGGTTGTTGTTTAGGAACGCATCAAAGGAATAAGAGGTATGCAAATGCGTGTCGCCAAAGTACACCTGTGTTGCACCCTCAGCTGCAGCAGTCGATTCATCAGCAACCGCCACTGAACCTAAACCCATAGCAGTTGCCGCCATTACAGCAATATGCAGATTCTTTTTCATGGTATTCCCCAAATTTATTATTATTTTTTAAAGGCATGCAGCTTAAACCATTTTATTTACCTTGGTCGCGCAATTATCTGACTAAAGGGTATTTAATAAGGCCTCTTTGCCCTTCTATTACAGTGCTGTACAGTGCGGGCACGATATTTCTTTGGCTAGACCTAACATGCACAAATTCTCTAAAACGACAGGCATCTCAGTGGTGGTGGCCAATATGGTCGGCACAGGTGTTTTTACCAGCCTTGGCTTCCAATTGTTGGGTATCCAATCCTATTTTGTGCTGATGATGCTGTGGTTTATTGGCGGCCTCACCGCCCTTTGTGGCGCACTAACCTACGCAGAACTCGGCGCTAACCTGCCCCGCTCCGGTGGTGAATATAATTTCTTATCACGGCTCTACCACCCCTGCGCCGGGTTTATTTCTGGCTGGGTGTCGGCCACAGTCGGCTTTGCTGCACCGGTGGCACTGGCGGCCATGACCTTTGGCGCCTATCTATCTGCCGTATTCCCCGGTATCTCTCCAACTTGGTCAGCGGCCTCTTTAGTGGTTTTATTAACCGCCGTACACTGCCTCTCCAGAGAGACCAGCAGCAATGTTCAGCAGGCCTTTACCGCGTTAAAAGTACTCTTAATACTGCTGTTTTGCGCTGTGATATTTATCTGGGGCGGCACCCCTCAGAGCGCCAACTTTATGCCTCAGGCGGGAGACGAAAAACTTCTCTTCAGTGGAGCCTTTGCCGTGGCCCTCATCTACGTCAACTACGCCTACACCGGATGGAACGCAGCAACCTATGTCACCAGCGAACTAGACAACCCCCAGCGCAACCTGCCCATCGTGCTATTTGTGGGTACCGGCGTAGTAATGATGCTGTACCTGCTGCTTAACTTTACCTTCTTAAGCGCAGCACCCATGGGAATTTTGGAAGGCAGACTAGAGGTAGGTGTCATTGTTGCCGACCACGCCTTGGGTGACAGTGCAGGAAAAGCCATGGGGGCAGTATTAGCCCTGCTGCTAATATCCACCGTCAGCGCCATGACCATGGCAGGACCCAGAGTACTGCAGGTTATTGGTGAAGACTTTAGCCTCTTTTCGAAACTGGCTCGCTGCAATCGCCACGGCGTACCCATGACCGCGATTATCTTTCAGGGCCTGTTGGCCCTGCTATTTATTGTCAGCGCCACGTTTGAATCGGTGCTGATCTTCTCCAGCTTTGTACTAGGCGTTAATACGCTCTTCTCTGTGCTTGGGGTATTTGTACTGCGCTGGAAAAAGTTGAATATCAAAGGCGCTTACAAAACCTTCGCCTATCCTTTTGCACCGTTGATTTATCTGAGTGTGACGCTTTGGACGCTGGTGTATGTGTTGCTTTCCAGACCACAGGAAGGGTTGTTGGGTCTGGGGATTATTGGGGCTGGCGCGATCGTCTACTATTTATCTGTCGACAAAACGGCGCAAGATTCGGGTCGATAAATCAGTCTAAGTCAGCAATACTGAATCCATGAACTCTGACTACCAACGCATCGCCGATGCCATCGGTTACATCAATGCCAATATCCAACAGCAACCCTCGCTGGATGAGATAGCGGCGGCCATCAATCTGAGTCCCTTTCATTTTCAGCGACTGTTTAGTCGCTGGGCGGGTGTCACGCCTAAGAAGTATCTGCAAATTCTTACTGTCGATAGAGCCAAGGCTTTACTGGCTGAGTCCAAACCATTGCTGGAAGTTTCTGACAGCATTGGCTTAAGCAGTAGCTCGCGACTCCATGATCATTTTGTGCAACTAGAAGCCGTGACGCCGGGTGAGTATAAGAGTGGCGGCCAGGGTATTAGCATTCAATATGCCACGGCGCCGAGCCCCTTTGGGGAGATTTTTATTGCTGCCACCCCCAGAGGTATCTGTAAGCTTTCCTTTATTGGCCAAGATGATATAAATACTGATATTGCCGATCTAAAAAGAAGATGGCCTAACGCAGAGTTACACCAAAATCCCTTGGATACATTGGAGATTATTGACTCGATTTTCTCAACCACAGATGCGATAACTCGCCCACTGTCACTGCATGTTTCAGGCACCAATTTCCAAATAAATGTGTGGCGCGCACTAATGCAAATACCCGCAGGCACATTAAACAGCTACAGCCAGGTTGCAGAAGCAGTGGGTCGTCCCAAGGCGGCTCGTGCAGTAGGTTCAGCCATTGGCTCAAACCCTATTGCGTTCTTTATTCCCTGCCATAGAGTACTGCAGCAGAGTGGTCATATTGGTGGCTATCACTGGGGTGTAACGCGTAAGCATGCAATGCATGCTTGGGAGACTGCAAGAAGAAACCCGCAGTTGGCACAGTAATCAACGCCGCGCCGCACAGAGCCCTGAGATCAATTAGGCTCCGCTTATTATTTCAGGGTTTTCTGACCGAGCGAGGACCTGTTTGAGCGCCAGCGAGTTCCGCAGCGCAGACAACCCTAAAATCATGGAGTCGATCTTAGGGCTCTGTGCGGCGCTGCAGCGGCACCTTCTAACAATGCGCTCAAACAGCACCTTCTAGTAGTAGCATCCTCTGGCAGCGCCACCAAAAATCACCTCAGCCTTCAACTATCTCAGGAGGTAATCCCTTTAATTTCCAAGAAATCATCAAACCCAAACTCGCCCCACTCGCGGCCATTACCCGACTGCTTGTAGCCGCCAAAAGGCGCTGTGTAATCTTGGGATGCACTATTTAGACTCACCATTCCCGCGCGCAATTGAGCTGCCACGCGCTTGGCTCGCTCATCGTTGCCAGTACTTAAATAGGCGGCCAATCCGTAGGGCGTGTCGTTGGCAATTTCAATGGCTTGTTCTTCTGTATCAAAAGGAATCATGGTCAGGACTGGGCCAAAAATTTCTTCTTTGGCAATCGCCATCTGATTATTCACCCCAGCAAAGATAGTCGGTTTAACAAAGTAACCCGCGTCAAAACCCTCGGGCTTACCCAGACCGCCAGCGACCAATTCGGCGCCCTCGTCCATTCCTACTTTAATGAGTCCCTGGACCTTATCAAACTGAACTCGGCTCGACAGCGGGCCAATATGCTCGCCCTCTTTGGTCGGCTGATCTACTGCAATCTGCGCTGCTGTCTGCTTAGCAACCTGTACAGCCTGATCGTAAACGGATGACTGCACGAGCATTCGCGATGGCGCATTACAGGACTGCCCCGTATTACTCATCATATTGGCAATGCCTGCACCTACTGCGGTTTCAATGTCCGCGTCTTCAAAAATAATATTCGGTGACTTACCTCCAAGTTCTTGAGTAACTCGCTTAACGGTTTCGGCAGCGGCTTTAGCCACCAAAATACCGGCGCGCGTTGATCCGGTGAACGACACCATATCAATATCGGGATGGCTAGAAATAACCGCACCAACATTGGGGCCATCGCCATTAACCATATTGTAAACACCGGCAGGGAAGCCGGCCTGGTGCATCATCTGGGTAAACAGATATCCAGAGATGGGGGCTATTTCGCTTGGCTTGAGCACCATGGTGCAGCCAGTAGCCAGTGCCGGCGCTACCTTGCAAGTAATCTGGTTAATCGGCCAGTTCCAGGGGGTAATAAAGCCACAGACACCAATGGGCTCTTTAACAATCCGGGTATTTTCAATCTGGCGTTCAAATTCAAATACTTTTAATGCTTCCAGCGCGGCAGATATATGCCCGCGACCTGTATCAGCATGGGCTGCGGTAGCAAAAGAAATAGGGGCGCCCATCTCCATAGAAATGGCCACGGCTACTTCATCGTAGCGGTCCATGTAGATTTGCAGGAGTTTTTCCATCAGCGCGATGCGCTCATCAACACTGAATTTGGAATAGACAGGAAATGCGGCCTTGGCTGCAGCAACGGCTGCATCAACATCGGCGGCGGCACCCAGAGAAATAGTCGCAATCATCTCTTCAGTGGCAGGGTTTTCTACATTGAGATCATTGGCCTGCACTGGGTCTACCCACTGGCCATTGATGTAAAACTGGCGTAAATCTTTCATTACAATTCCTCTTTAATCGGCTTATTGGCTCAAATTATTATGGCGAGAAGTCTAATACTGATTACCAGACTTAGCCTATACCCCTAAATTGATAGCGTTGAAACTCTTTATAGTAAAGCCTCTAAGGCCTCGATGGTTTGCGGGCCTATCATGCGATGCAGCAACTTGCCGTCGGTACTAATAACTAGGGTCTCTGGCAATACAGCAACAGGCTCAAGGCCCCACATGCTGCGTGGATCAGCTAACAGTGCGGGAAACTCAATGCCCAGTTTGGCCATTTCGGTGCGCAGTAGCTCGCCCTGAGAATCATCAAAATTAACCCCTAGGACGGTAACCTGCTCTGCATGTTCATGGGCAAACTCATTAAATTCTGGAATCTCTTTGCGGCAGGGTGCGCACCAGACCGCCCAGTAATTAATAAATACCAGTTTGGGGGAAGCGGCAAAATCGATTGACCCTCCATCTAATAATTCATACTTAGACTCTGCAGAGTCTTGGGTGCAGCCCGTCAGCGCCATAAACAAAAGGCTTATTAAACCTAGTTTTTTAATCATTACCTGTTCTCTCTAGTCATGCTCTGTCTAGTCATGCTCTGTCTAAACCTGTTTTTTTAGAAGAAGTACCTTTGGCGCTAAATAGCGACTCAAGGGATACCGAAAAATTCGTTTCCAGACTACTTCGAGTCTGGCCCACTAGCATATCGTACTTTTGGTACCAGGGATGATCAGAGAGTAATCTGTCTGACCCAGACTGTGCTGAACTCAATACATTCTCACCTAGCCAAACAGATACGTCGGCGAGCGTAATCCCGTTCAAATCTCGGATTAGCACATACTGACCACTGGCGGTTTTTTCGAGCACGTTCTGCTGGACCAATAGATTGCGCAGGCGTTTCCAGTGCTCCGCATCCAGCCCCTTTTTGACAATATATTGGTCAGACAGCGTATTACCCTGCTGCTGGCGCTGGCGGCAGTGCCACAGCACTATCATGGTGGCCAGTAGATCCGGCAGTTTCTTACCCCGTCCATCCAAACGAAAGGTTTCCAAGCTACGCACTAGCTCGGCACCAATCAGTATCAGTACCCAGAGCAAGTAAATCCAGATCAAGAACAGCGGAATAACGGCAAAGGCGCCATAGACACTGGTGTAGCTGGAATGGGCAACCAGAGAGCTAAATAACGCCTTGGCACTTTCAAACAATAAGGTAGTGACCAGACCACCGATAACCGCATGCAGGCCCCGCACCTTGCAGTTCGGCACTGCAACAAAGAGTAATGTCAGAGCCATCCAGGTCAGCAACCAGGGCAGATAGGCAAACAGGTATTGGGCAATACCTAGGGCATCTACCTCATCGACCATCAACCGAAAAGACAGTAGGTAGGTTTTCATAACCACCCCCGCTGCCAGCAACAAGGGCCCAAGACTTAGGATCGCCCAGTAGAGTAAAAACCCGCTCAGGCCACGCCGACCCCCGTCGGTGCCCCAGATATGGTTAAAAGTCTTTTCAATATTAGCCAGCATCAAATAGGAGGTCACCATCAGAATAACCGCACCCACAGAGCTGAGTTTGCGGGCCTGAGAGGAGAATTCACTGAGATAACCAGTGATCTCTTGGCCGCTACTGGGTAGCACCTTGGAGAAAATCCAGGCCTCGACCTGGGATCCAGCATCCTGAAAGGCGGGGATCAGTGAGAACATGCTGTACATCAGTGTCAGCATCGGCACTATGGCAAACAGGCTCATGTAGGTCAGTGCTGCTGCGGACTGCCGGCAACCATCGCGATTGAAGCGAAATACCAAATAGGTTAAAAACTGCCAGCCAATGGCGGCCTGTTTATTTAAATTTGTGAAACCAGTAACCACTGAGTCGTCCCTCTCTGTTTGGTTTACGTTAATTTGGCGTACAATAACGCTTTTTATTGCCACGCCTCGTAAAAGGATAGTCCATGGTCACTATTTACCATAATCCCCGTTGTTCTAAATCCAGACAAACCCTAGAGATATTGCGCTCAAAGGGCGTCGAACCTGAGATTATGCTCTATTTAGAGACCCCATTAGATAAGCCGACTCTGATTGGCTTACTGAAAAAGCTAGCCCTCAACGCCGCACAGCTGGTACGTCGTTTAGAGCAGGATTTTAAAGACAATAATCTGGGCGCGTCCGATGTGACTGAGCAGCAGCTTATTGACGCGATGCTGAAATATCCGAAATTAATTGAGCGACCCATAGTGGTTGTGGGCGACAGAGCCGTCTTGGGCCGCCCTCCTGAAAATGTATTGGAGCTACTCTAATGTCGAATCCCTATGTGTTGGTGCTGTATTACAGCCGCCACGGTCATGTGAAAATGCTCGCCGATCAAATTGCTCAGGGCATTGAAAGCGCAGGTATGGAAGCACGATTGCGCACAGTGCCGGCAGTATCCACCGTCTGCGAAGCCACGGCAGAAAGTATTCCTGACAGCGGCGACATTTACTGCAGCGAAGATGACCTAGCCAACTGCTCAGGCCTACTGCTTGGCAGCCCCACCCGGTTTGGCAATATGGCCGCACCCTTAAAATACTTTCTTGATGGCACAGCTGGCCTGTGGATGAACGGCGCATTAATTAACAAGCCAGCAGGCGCATTTACCTCAACCTCGAGCCTACACGGCGGCCAAGAATCCACATTGCTCACCATGATGGTGCCACTGTTACACCATGGCATGGTATTTACGGGCGTGCCTTATTCTGAGCCCGCACTGAGCGCCACAACAACCGGTGGCACCCCCTATGGAGCGTCCCATGTTGAAGCGGATAATCTCAGCGACCACGAAATTCAAATCTGTCAGACACAGGGCAAACGTATTGCCCTACTGGCAACTAAACTACTCTAATAACAAGGCAGACTCCGTTGACTACAGAACTAAAACTTTCCATCAGCAGATTTTTAACCCGCAGTAGCTATACTTTACTGATGCTCACATTAGCAGTGCATCTGTGGCTGCAAAGTGCGCCCTGGATTATTTACGTTATTAGCTTGCTGCCTCTGGCACTTTTTATACCCGGCATGCTGGCCGATAGGCTGCGCACACTAATCTGGATGGGCTTTGTGGTGCTACTTTATTTTTATAACGGCGTACAAAATCTCAGCGTAGCCGAACCAGCGACATTGGATATTGTCGAACTGGTGTTGAGCGTCGTCTTGTTCTGCGCAGCAATGGTATATGCACGCATCCGACAGGTTAATAATTTATAACTCGTTTTCAGATAAGGAATTCCCATGAGTGAAAAAAAACCAGGCATTATTCGTCGTTTCTTTCGATTTATCGGAAGCATAGTCACGGGTATCCGCTACCTATTTAGCCTGCTTTTTGTTGGTTTATTTTTAATGTTAATTGTGGGAATGTTTGCCGAAGACATTCAACCTATCCCCGATAAAGGCGCCCTTTATCTGGCACCAAGTGGCGTATTAGTTGATCAAAAAACCTACACCGATCCGTTCGATCAAATTCTCATGGGTAACTCCCAGTCGGATTCCGAGACCCTAGTAAGAGATGTTATTGAAGCCCTAGATACCGCGCGTATCGATAGCCGAATTACTCACCTACTTCTCGACACCGACTATATGGCTGGCGGTGGTATCAGCAAACTGGAAGAAATTAGTAGCGCCCTTATGCGTTTTAAGAGCAGCGGCAAGCCCATTATTGCTGTGGGTGACAATTTTAATCAGCAGCAGTATTTCTTAGCGGCCCATGCAGATGAGATTCTTCTCAACCCTCTGGGCTCAGTCAGCATTGCCGGCTTTGGTCTTTACAACAGCTACTTTAAAGAGGCCCTCGATAAGCTCAATATTAATATGCACGTGTTTCGTGTCGGCGATTATAAAAGTGCCGTAGAACCTTTTTTGCGCAATAACATGTCGGCAAATGTGAAGCAGGAAAGCCGTGAACTCGTCGATTCTTTATGGCAATTTTATAGTTCTCAGGTAGAACATCTACGAGGTCTACCCGATGGCGCAATCGATGATTTTGCCAACAATCTACACCTCAAACTTCAAGCCGCGAATGGCGACACATCAGCACTGGCCAAGCAACAGAATCTAGTGGATCAAATTGCCACGCGAACCCAGATGTTTGCCTACCTCAATGAGGTACTTCCAGGCACAGACGGCGAGTTCGATAGCATTAATATGAAGGCCTATCTCAATCACAACCGCCTTACCTCAAGAACCAGCGCCGCCGCTAAGGCCCACAAAGTAGCCCTGGTCGTTGCCAAGGGCTCCATCATTGATGGTGAGCAGCCAGAGGGAACCATTGGCGGCGATACCCTCGCCAGTATTTTCGCTCGACTGCGGGAAGAGGATGAAGTTAAGGCCGTGGTATTGCGTATCGACAGTGGCGGCGGCAGTGCCTTTGCCTCCGACATTATTCGCGACGCCATTTCTGCCACCCAGAAAAAGGGCATTCCCGTGGTAGTGTCCATGGGTAGCTATGCTGCCTCTGGCGGCTACTGGATCGCAGCAGACGCCGATCGTGTGCTGGCACTGTCCACAACCTTAACAGGCTCCATTGGTGTATTTGGCATAGTCCCTACCGTTGAAGATTCTCTCGCGGCACTGGGCGTTTATTCCGATGGCGTAGGCACCACCGATATCGCCGGCATGATGCGGCTCGATCGCCCCATGACCCAGCAGAGCGAAATGATTTTCCAAGCCGGCGTGGACAATATTTATACCCGCTTTATCACCTTAGTCGCCGACGGACGTAACTCAACCCCCGCCGCTGTCCACGAGATTGCTCAGGGTCGCGTTTGGACCGGCGAGAAGGCATTGGGGTTAGGTTTAGTGGACCAGCTGGGCGACTTAAATGATGCTATTAAAGTGGCGGCTGACCTGGCCAATCTTGCAGAGTATGAAGTGGATTATCGCCGCAAACCTCTCACGGTTTATGAACAGCTGTTGATGGAAATGAGCAGTAATATTAGTGCTTCTTTCACCGGCTTGGGTATCAACAGCTGGTTGCCGAATAGTTTGCGTCAGCAAGCTAAGGTGATTTTAAAGCCGCTGCAGGTATTGGATACCTTGACCGACCCGCGCGGTATTTATCTGTATTGCGATAATTGCCCGCTCTGAATTTTGGAAGACGCTCAAGGCTGAAAAATACATACCCGTCACCCCAGCGAAAGCTGAGGTCTGTGGATGCCAGCCTACGCTGGCAAGACGTTCAAATTAAAGGCTGAAAATTACCCACACGTCACCCCAGTGCAAGCTGGGGTCTATGGATGCCAGCCTACGCTGGCAAGACGTTCAAATTAAAGGCTGGAAATTGCCCACGCGTCACCCCAGCGCAGGCTGGGGTCTATGGATGCCAGCCTACGCTGGCAAGACGTTCAAATTAAAGGCTGGAAATTGCCCATACGTCACCCCAGCGCAGGCTGGGATCTATGGATACCAGCCTGCGCTGGTAAGACAATAGTTATTATTTGTCGATCAGCCCCAGCCTGCGCTGGGGCGACGTTCATGCGCTGGGGTGACGTTGCTTCTCAGGCAAGACATTCGTTGTTATTAAAACGAAACTTACAAAAAGCGAGCGGTTAAATATCCAATACCGTTTTCACAAAAGGTAAGGTCAACCGTCGCTGTTCCTGTAGCGACGCGCTGTCCAACTTCTCAAGCGCGGCCATCAGCAATCGAATATCCCGCGGCAAGCGATGCAGCATAAACAGTGCCACGTCATCCGAGAGATACAGGCCACGACTGTTGGCACGATACTGCAACAGGCGTCGGCGGTCTGAGTCTTTGTAATCTGTCATTTGCAAGGTAACGCCAGACTTTAATCGTGACGACAAATCTTCTAGCTGTACATCCAGTTCATCCGGTGCCAAATGTGCCGACACAATTAAACGGGTACCGCCATCGCGACAGCGATTAAAGAAATGAAAGAGTGGCTCCTGCCATTCGGGTTTGTAAGCCACCAGATCTAAATCATCCAGACAGACAATCGGCGCATTCTCCAACCCTTCTAATACCTGCTCTGGCGGATAGTCTTTAACCTCGGTCATTGGCAAATAAATGGCACCCGCATTTCGGCCAAGAGCCGACTGCTGACAGGCTGCCTGCAACAGATGAGATAACCCAGAGCCCTCAGCACCAAAAAGGTAGGCAAACTTGCGGCCTTCATCTTTGAGCAAAAACGTCGCCATATGCTGAGGCGTGCCATTCGGCGCATAAAAGTTGTCGAAGGTGGCCTGATCATCCAGCGCGATGGCCAGACTTAATTGTTGAAATCCGTTCACTTGCGTATCCAATTAAATTGTAATTGCCCTGTAAAGAGCGCGTCTTGGTCGGTTTGGCTCTGCAGCTTACCGCTGCGCACCAGTGCCGAATGTAATAGTTCCGCACCGCCCTCCGCATCCACAGCAAGGGTTAACTGGTCTGCCTCGACGCCATGAACATCCAGGGACTCAACCAGCTCCAGTTTTTTAAACAGTGCCAGTACCGATTCATAATCTTTAAATGAGGCCACGCCATTAATTTTCACCATCAGCTCATTGGTACTAATTTGCGGAACATAGGTAAATGATTCGGCCAGGCTATCTACCAATTCATTGACGGCACTAGTCATAAAGGGCTCGCCATAACTGGAACGGAAATCTTGCAGCTGACGGCGGCCAGAAGCTTGATACAACCAGGCGCCACGTACCTCACCAGAAGACGTGGTGTAAAAGCGCAGAGCAATCCAACCATCGGCCTCATAACGCTGAGACGCCGCGTCGATTAAATTACCTCGCAGACTCCAGGCCTCATTCACCGAAAGGGACAGCTGATCTTCAAGATCAAAGGCCGGCAGCATGTAGGGCATGCCGCGCTCTTTCATGGCACGGTCAAAAGATTCTAAAATTGACGGTGAGCTTTTTGCTTCCGTGTATTCATTAATAAAGCCCCGACCTTCACTGGGGTGATCTCGCAAAATCCACACCAATAATTTGGGGCGGTTGGAGGGCAGCACCGGCAGCTTCGCCTGACGAATAAGTTGGTCTATTCCCTTCCGCGAAAAACTGACTTCAAGACCAGTTTCCGGTTCGACGGTTGAATCTGATGCGGGCAAACTGCGAAAACCAACCCCAGCAACAAATGCATTAGGGTTGGTTAAAAAAGGGATTACATTGGAAGAATGTACAATATTGCTGTTGCCAGTAAGCTTAACCAGAACCTGATTTAGCGCTTCGCGAACACCCTGCTGTTGAGATTCTGACGATTGATCAACCACTGGAACCAGACCACTATAGAGGCCAGAAACTTCTTCAGCGAGAGAATGCAGGCTAAAACAGGCCAAAATCAGCGCAAATATCCGTTTCAACGTCTTTTCTCCAATTTAATTTGCCTCATTGTACCAGTGCTTAATGAAAATTAGTCTGACTGTCTCTAAAATACCCCCTCCACAGAGGAAGCGTCTCCATGACCGAAAAAACTCAATCCTTGAGCTACAAAGATGCTGGTGTTGATATTGATGCCGGCAATGCCCTGATCGAAAAAATCAAAGGTGCAGCCAAACGAACCCGTCGTCCCGAAGTAATGTCAGGACTCGGAGGATTTGGTGCGCTGTTTGAATTACCCACAGGTTACCGCGAGCCCGTGATGGTTTCCGGCACCGATGGCGTAGGTACAAAATTGCGCCTCGCCCTAGATCACGGCAAGCACGACACGGTTGGTATCGATCTGGTCGCTATGTGCGTTAACGATCTTATTGTTTGCGGTGCAGAGCCTCTGTTCTTTCTCGATTACTATGCCACGGGCAAACTCGACATTGATACGGCAGCAGCCGTGGTTAATGGCATTGCCGATGGCTGCGAGCTGTCGGGCTGCTCATTAATTGGTGGTGAAACCGCCGAGATGCCAGGCATGTACGAAGGCGACGACTACGATCTGGCCGGCTTCTGCGTTGGTATTGCCGAAAAATCAGAGTTGATCGACGGTACTAAAGTGGCTGTTGGCGACACATTGATTGGATTGGCCTCAAGTGGCCCTCATTCCAATGGCTACTCACTGATTCGCAAAGTACTGGAAGTCACAGGAACAGATCCCGCTGCCACAGAGCTCGATGGTCAGCCATTGATTGACCTGCTGATGGCCCCCACCAAAATCTACGTGAAATCCCTACTTGGCTTAATTGCCCAGTCGCCAGTTCATGCCCTCGCCCATATCACCGGCGGTGGACTCTTAGAAAATATTCCACGGGTACTGCCAGACAACGCCACCGCCATCATCGACACCAAGGCCTGGACTCGTCCAACCGTCTTCGACTGGATACAGCGTGGCGGCAATATCGACGAACATGAAATGCACCGCACGCTAAACTGTGGTGTGGGCATGGTGATCTGTGTACCCGCCGAAACCGCGCAGTCTGCTATCGACTTCCTAACCGCCAACGGCGAGACGGCCTTCATTCTAGGCACTATCGAAGAGAGCAAAGAAGGTCAGGAACAGGTGCAACTACTCGGACTCGCTGAATGACTGAAAGCCTGACAGCCACTAAAAAAGCACGGCTCGTCGTGCTTATTTCTGGCAGCGGCTCAAACTTACAGTCATTTATAGATGCCTGTGAAAACGGCAGCCTCAATGCAGAGGTTGGCGCAGTCATTAGCAACAAAGTCGGTGTTAAAGGGCTTGAGCGTGCTGCTCAGGCCGATATTCCCGGCATAGTCATCGATCACCGCGCCTTTGATTCTCGCGAAGAATTCGACGAAAACCTCGCCGACCTAATCGAGAGTTTTAATCCAGATCTTGTAGTGCTCGCCGGCTTTATGCGCATCCTAACCCCAGACTTTGTCACCCGCTTTCTGGGCAAGCTTATTAACATCCACCCCTCGCTACTGCCCGCCTACCCCGGCCTGCACACCCATCAACGGGCAATTGATGCCGGCGACAAAGAGGCAGGGGCAACGGTACACTTTGTCACCCCAGAATTAGATGGCGGCCCGTCTATTTTGCAGGCCAGAGTACCCGTAGAAGTTGGCGACAGTGCCGACAGTTTGGCGGGGCGCGTACTCGGTTATGAACACCAGATCTATCCCAAGGCAGCTCAGTGGTTTTGTCAGGGCAGACTGGCTATGGATGCTGGTGTCGCAGTATTGGATGGCAAGCCACTTGACGAAAATGGCGTAATTTTTAATCAGGCCAGCGAACAATAGAGGTATTTGCTACTCTATAATAAATAGCGCCTTAGAAATCTAGTAGCTTCACTTTAGTTAACAGCGTCAAGAACATTACCGAGCACTCTTATTTATGGCTTTGTTTAAAAAAACAGTTCTAACCCTTATGGCCAGCCTGCTGCTTGGCAGTCTGCCCCTCGGCGTATCTGCCGACCCCCTGAGTAATTACAGCGCCACCTACAGCGCCGAATTCAATGGTATGGAAATCGAAGCCACTCATAAACTCGAGCAGCTCGAATCTGGCCAGTATCGTGAAACATTAAAAGCCCGCAACATCCTCGGAAAAATTGATGAGCAGGCGCTGTTTAAAGTTTCAGATCAGCAGCAAATTATTCCCCAAGAGTACAAATATAAGCGCTCGCTTATCGGCATTAAGCGCACCGAAAGTCAGATTTTTGACTGGCCCAATAATACGGTTCAGTACAGCAAAGGCGATAAGAAAAAGTCCGTTGCCGTAACCCCAGGTCTTTTCGATATTATTACCCATAAGCTCCAACTGCGACGCGACCTGCAATCCGGTAAAGAGATTTTGGCCTATCCTGTTATTTCAAGGGGAAAGCTGAAACAATATGTTTACGAAGTGATTGCCAACGAAGTATTAGAAACGGCCATCGGCCCACTTAATACCGTTAAACTGCAGCGCATCAGGGAAGACGAAAAACGTCAGACCGTAATGTGGTTAGCAACCGATTGGGATTATTTAGCCGTCAAGTTAGAACAAATAGAGAATGGTGATAGCCATCAGATGAAAATACTAAACGGGCAAATCAACAATATGCCTATTTTACCTTTAGCGACTGTTACTGAGAAAAACCTATGACACGCGCACGCAATAAATCAGGTACCAGTAAGTTTATTCTCATTCTTGGCAGCCTAGCCGCCATTGCAGTTATTGGTGGTGTGCTCTATCAGGCCCAATCAAATAACGATGAAGAATATGAATACTCAATAATCCCCGAACAGGTAGCCCAGGCGTCTATCGAACGGCCGGCTGTCCCCGAAGCATTTATACCCGCACCGGTTCCTGCACCCATGCCCGAACCCGCAGAGGTTACCAAACCTGTAGCACCCTCAGTCACCAAACAACCCAAACTGCCCTCTCTCGATGAAAGCGATGAGTTTGTTCGTGAGCGTTTGCTGTTAATGAAACACAAAGCAGAAATGAAAGCCTGGCTTAATACCGACGACCTGATCAGACGCTCGGCCAGTTACTTTGATGGGCTGGCCCGGGGTGTAACTCTGAGTAAAATATTTCCGCTCACCGCGCCAGAAGGCAGTTTTACCACTCACCGCGATGGCGACATTATTTGGCTCAATGCCGGAAACTACGAACGCTACAACGGCACAGTGTCGATACTCACCGCATTAGACATGAGTTCAATGGCCCAGATGTTTCACTTCACACGACCATTGTTAGAAACCGCCTTCGCCGAAATGGGCTATCGCCCCCGTCAGATGGACGGCATCATATTGCAGGCAATCGATAATATTTTAGACACGCCCATCATCGTAGAACGCATTGAATTAACCCGAGATTCCGTAGCCTACAAATTTTCCGACCCAGATTTAGAAGGATTACTGCCCCTTCAAAAACAGCTCCTGCGCACCGGACCAGAAAATACCCAGCGTATACAGCAGCAAGCAATGGCACTTAAAGAAGCCCTGCTTAATCCCTAGAAGACCCCTTAGATAACGAGAATTGGCCGTTATGGCGCTTTTGTCGTAGTTTTTTAGATACCAGCCTGCGCTGGCATGACGAGAAATGGCGCTTAAAGAAGCCCTGTTTAACCCCTAGAAAACTCTTAGATCAAGAGATTTGGCCGTTATGGCGTATTCGTCGTAGTTTTTTGGATACCAGCCTGCGCTGGCATGACGAGAAGTGAACTGCATTACGCAAAGGGAGTAGCCTGCCAGCCCGTCATTCCTGCGAACCCGTCATTCCTGCGAACCCGTCATTCCTGCGAACCTGTCATTCCTCCGAGTCCGTCATTCCTGTGAAGGCAGGAATCTAAAGCCCGCACAAATCACCACCCGCACGAAACCATAAGCCCTCAGAGCAACAACTACGTCTTAGGCAGCGTAACGCCCGTCTGGCCCTGATACTTACCGCCGCGATCTGCATAAGATGTTTCGCACACCTCATCAGACTCAAAGAACAACATCTGCGCCACACCCTCATTGGCATAAATCTTGGCCGGAAGGTTTGTAGTATTTGAGAATTCCAGTGTCACATGACCTTCCCACTCAGGCTCAAGCGGTGTCACATTAACGATAATGCCGCAGCGGGCATAGGTAGACTTACCTAAACAAATCGTCAATACAGAACGTGGAATTTTAAAATACTCAACCGTTCGCGCCAGGGCAAACGAGTTGGGTGGAATAATGCAGTAATCACCTTTCATATCAACAAAAGAGTCACTGTCAAAATTCTTGGGATCTACAGTTTTGGAGTGCACATTGGTAAACACCTTAAACTCATCAGCACAGCGAACATCGTAGCCGTAGCTTGAAGTGCCGTAAGAAATAACGCGGTCATCACCGGAATAACGTACCTGACCCGCCTCAAAAGGCTCGATCATTTGAGTTTCCTCAGCCATACGGCGAATCCAGTTATCAGACTTAATGCTCATCTACGGTGACTCCAATGTGAATTTGATTATGTAGCAGGGGCGGTATGATACCGATTTGCAGCCGCGGGGCAAGATATCCTTCGAGAGGTTCGGAATCACAAAACCACTAGCACCTCGAACGCTGGTTAGAGAGCTCTAGATCCCTCGTCGCTCCGCTCTGTCGGGATGACAGGATGTCTGGGTGTCTGGGCGACAGCACTACTGTCATCTCGAACCCATGTGAGAGATCTCCCCTCAGCCCACTCAAACTCTCAGCAAAACCATGCACACCCTCTACGATCAATCGGGGCCCGCTTCCGGATCAGTCAGTCCACTTGGAAATTTATCTGCCGAATGCATTGGAACTCTATACTCAGATGCCTAAGCAATAGAGACGTCACCTCCAAAACTGGCGATAGAACCCAAAGCCTGTTTTGACTATGACGTCTATCCCTTGGACGTAGTTTGGGACATGAATGCAATCGCTAAGATAGATTTTACCCCCATGATAAATAAGCAGAATGTAGTTTATAGGCTAATTACCCAATTTTTGTTTGGGTACATTTTCGCGTTCATCGGGACTGGCTGAAATCGGGAAATCCATGCTATCGGTGAGTGATTAGATACCGATACTGCATGGCTAACATGTAGTGCGCTAACCCCGCATGCGCCAACCCGTCATATTGAGCATCGCGAAATATCTCTTTCAGCTCTACCAAAACTTAACAGTAGCCGTCAAACCAGCATTTACATTCCATTAAATGAACACTATAGTTACCATTATCGGAAATAATGGAAAGCATAATGTCCTTACCTGTAGTTAGCAAGAAGCGTAGCGCCACGGTTTTTCCTAAAAACCAGAAGGTTCTTGCCCGTCTCGGCGAAAATATAAAGCTCGCCTGCAAGCGCCGTGGCTATACGCAATTACTTATGTCCGAGCGAACCGGCTTAAGCCGCATCACCATCCGTAAAATTGAGCAAGGTGATGCCAAAGTATCCATAGGCCACTATGTTGCAGTACTTAGCGTTCTGGGGTTGGTAGACGATTTTGCCCAGGTGGCCAACGACGATGTGCTTGGCCGAAAGTTGCAAGATATAGAGTTAATAGGTAAATAATAATGAGTACCGAAGTCTATGTTTATGCCGACTGGGAACCCTTATCTGAGCCAACCTTAGTCGGCACACTGCGATCTTCTGTTATCAAAAACAAAGAGCATTTTAGTTTTGCCTACGACGACGCATGGCTAAAATCTCCTTACGCACAAAAAATTGATCCACAGCTTCAGCTCTATCGCGGTGAACAGCACAGTGAAGCGTCAAAAAATTTCCGGATATTCCTCGACTCTTGCCCTGACCGCTGGGGTAGATTGTTGATGAAGCGGCGCGAAGCCATTCTTGCCGGGCATGATGATCGGCCAGCCAAGGTTCTCAATGAAGCCGACTATTTACTGGGAGTACACGACCTTTATCGCATGGGCGCACTGAGATTCAAACGCGAACCCCAGGGCCCGTTTTTAGATAATAACGAAAAACTAAGTGCGCCCCCTATCTCCTCACTAAAAGAACTTGAGTACGCGGCCAAAATGGTCGAGAACAACACTGACCCAAGCGACCCTAATTATTTGAAGTGGCTCTATATGCTTATGTCGCCTGGCTCTTCCCTCGGCGGCGCCCGACCCAAGTCCAGTGTTGTCGATGAAGACAACCATCTATGGATAGCCAAATTTCCAAGTCGCTATGACGACTATGACGTGGCTGCCTGGGAATTTGTTGCCTATCAGCTTGCCATCGATGCGGGCATCGACATGGCCGAATGTCGGCTCAGTAAATTCAACAGCCATCACCATACTTTTTTGACCAAACGGTTCGACCGAACCGCTTCGGGCAGACTACACTTTGCTTCAGCGATGACCCAACTCGGATATTACGATGGCGACTATGACGCAAGCTATCTAGAATTAGCACAGTTTCTAACCGACCATGGTAACAACACAAAGTCAGACTTGGCCCAACTCTGGCGACGCATTATTTTTAATATAGCCGTATCCAACACAGATGATCATCTGCGCAATCATGGCTTTATCTACCAGAATGGCGGCTGGATTCTCTCTCCCGCTTACGACATCAATCCAGTAACACCAGCTAATGGCCTCCACCTGAATATTAGCGATACTGACAATAGACTGGATTACGGCCTGGCTATGGATGTGAAAGATTTTTTCCAATTGAGCGCAACCCAAGCACAGCAGATTAAAAGCGAAGTGCTAACAAGTGTTAGCCATTGGCAAGAAGTTGCAATAGCATCAAAGATTGGACACCAAGAGCAGCTGCTGATGGCGGGGGCGTTTAATGTTTAACTGCGAAGTGGTCCTGCAAGTATGGGAACATATACCAAACCAATGCTAACCGCACGATAAAGCAGGCTAAAGAGTCGGGGCTGAAATCCACCTTTTGGATAGAAGATCAACCCAGCGTTATCACTAGTAAAAAAATATAATGCGGGCACGCCTAGTGTTTCAACAGAAATAATTTAGTATCAATGCCTAACCGCTTCAAGGAACTCCAATAACTGAGGGGAATAATCAAGAGAGTCAAGGCACTCACCCTATTACCTACCCCTTACTGAAAAACAATCTCCGGCCCAGCACTATTATCACCAGCCTCTAACCCAGCAATCACCGACTCAGCAATCTGCCCATAATGCTGCGCTATCGCACCCTTAGGATCAGACACCATCGACGGCAATCCCTTATCACCATTCTCTCGAATCGAGCGATCCAACGGCAAACTACCCAGCAACTTAGTATCGTATTGATCAGCAACCTTCACGCCACCGCCATCACCAAAAATAGCCTCCTCATGGCCGCATTGACTGCAGATATGCATGGCCATATTTTCCACAATACCCAGCACAGGAATATTCACCTTAAGAAACATCTCAATGCCCTTTTTGGCATCTAACAGCGCAATATCCTGTGGCGTAGTCACTATCACCGCGCCGGCAATCTGAGCCTTTTGCGAAATTGTTAATTGAATGTCACCGGTGCCGGGCGGCATATCTACCACCAACACATCTAGCTCACCCCACATAGTCTGCTGCAATAGCTGTAACAGAGCGCCAGAAGCCATAGGTCCACGCCACGCCATAGGCGTTTGCTCGGTGACCAAATAGGCCATAGACATAGTGGCTAAGCCATGGGCCTCAATAGGCGCAAAATGCTTTTCATCGGCAGCTTTGGGTCGAGTGCCATCAGGCACGCCGAGCATCATCGCAATGCTAGGGCCGTAGATATCTGCATCCAGTAAGCCTACTTTTTTGCCTGCAGCTTGCATGGCCAGCGCCAAATTTACAGCGGTTGTTGACTTGCCTACGCCACCCTTGCCCGAGGCAACGGCGACTATGTATTTCACCTGATCTAACACTAAAACACTCCAATCCGTACTGATTTAACTATTAGGGCCAATTACTGCCAGTTCCACGGCGATAGCACATGAAAAGTTGGTGCAAAATCGCTATAGTTGCGGCTTATAATTATTGCCAAAAAAAAGAATCTAACCATGTCATCAAAACGCCAAATACTGGTCACTAACGCCCTACCCTATGCCAATGCGGCATTGCATCTTGGTCATGTGTTGGAATACACACAAACCGATGTTTGGGTGCGCTTCCAGCGAATGCGCGGGCATGAATGTTACTACCTTTCTGCCGACGATGCTCACGGAACTGCCATCATGTTAAAGGCGGATGAAAAAGGCGTAACGGCTGAGCAGCATATTGCCGACATGCGCGCGATTCACGAAGCTGACTTCAAAGATTTCCTGATCAGCGTGGACAACTACCACACCACGCACTCAGAAGAGAATCGCGAATTTTCTGAGCTGATTTACAACCGCCTCCATGCCAATGGTCATATCGCCAAACGTGAAATTACCCAGGCCTTTGATCCAGAGAAGAACCTATTTTTAGCCGATCGCTACATCAAAGGCACCTGCCCCAAATGTAAAACCGACGATCAGTACGGCGACAACTGCGAAGCCTGTGGTGCGACTTACTCACCCACAGATCTTATCAATCCAGTGTCTGCTATCTCTGGGGCCACCCCCATCGAGAAAGAGTCGACCCATTATTTCTTTAAGCTGCCCGAGTTTACCCAGTTCTTAAAAGACTGGACCCGCAGCGGTGCTGTGCAACCAGAAATGGCTAACAAGCTGGGTGAATGGCTCGAAAGCGGCCTGCAAGAATGGGATATCAGCCGCGACGCCCCCTACTTTGGCTTCGAAATACCCAATGCCCCGGGCAAGTATTTTTATGTGTGGCTGGATGCGCCTATTGGCTATATGGCCAGCTTTAAAAATCTGTGCGACCGAGAAGGCATAGATTTTGATCATTACTGGAACAAAGACAGCGAAACCGAGCTGTATCACTTTATCGGTAAAGATATCGTCAACTTCCACGCCCTGTTCTGGCCCGCCATGCTCAAGAGTGCCGAGTTCCGCACCCCCACAAAAATCTGTGTCCATGGCTTTGTAACGGTGAATGGCAAGAAGATGTCCAAGTCCCGCGGCACCTTTATCAATGCCCGCTGCTATTTGGATCATCTGAACCCAGAGTATCTGCGTTATTACTACGCGTCTAAACTCTCAGGCTCAGTGGAAGATATCGATCTCAACCTCGAAGACTTCCAGCAGAAGGTGAATAGCGATCTGGTCGGCAAGGTGGTTAATATCGCCAGCCGCTGCGCTAAGTTTGTGGCCAATGGCAACGACGGAGTTCTGTCGAGTAATATTGAAAACCCCGAACTCTGGGCTCAGGTTAGTGGCGCGGCAGACAGCATTGCCGAGCATTACGAGAACCGCGACTTCAGCAAAGCCATTCGTGAAATTATGGCTCAGGCAGATGCTGCCAACGAATATATTGCCGCCAAGGAACCGTGGAAGCTCAACAAAGACGAGACTAAACAGCAGGAAGTGCAAGATATCTGCTCTCTGGGCATCAACCTGTTTCGTGTATTGCTTACCTATCTCAAGCCCGTGCTGCCCGCCATGACCGCTGCCGGTGAAGAGTTTCTTAATGACAGTCTGACCTGGGATTCCGTGCAGCAGCCATTAACAGACCATAAAATTGAACCCTTTAAGCCGCTGATGCAGCGCATCGAAAAAGACAAGGTGGATGCCATGGTAGAAGCCAGCAAAGAAGAAGCCGCACAGGCAACGGCCGTCAAGTTAGAAGGCCCCCTGGCCGACGACCCCATTGCCGATGAAATTAACTTCGACGACTTTATGAAAGTCGACCTTCGCGTCGCGCTTATCGTTAAAGCCAACCATGTCGAAGGCGCCGAGAAGCTATTGCAGCTAACCTTGGATATTGGTGGCGAAACCCGCAATGTCTTCTCGGGCATTAAGTCATCTTATAACCCAGAAGACCTCGAAGGCCGCCTTACCGTCATGGTCGCCAATCTAGCGCCACGCAAAATGCGCTTTGGCATGTCCGAAGGCATGGTGCTGGCAGCCGGCGATAAAAAAGGCATTTATTTGCTGGAACCAGATTCTGGTGCGCAGCCGGGTCAACGAGTGACCTAAAAGCCCGCGCCAGCAGTATTTATTAGATAGATCGAAAAGAACTAAAGCCCTGCCCCATTTATGTTGAATCGTAGCAGTCGATTCCCTGATAATGGGCCCCGAAACCACAAGATGTGTAGGCTATGCAAGAATTTGCCATTATTTTGGTCAGCTCTATTCTGATCAACAACTACGTATTAGTGCAGTTCCTCGGACTGTGCCCGTTTATGGGCGTGTCGAATAAACTCGAGTCGGCCATTGGCATGTCAGCGGCCACCACCTTTGTTCTGACTCTAACGGCCATGGTCAGTTACATCGTCGATGTAATGGTACTGATGCCATTGGGCCTGATTTACCTGCGCACCATCGCCTTTATTCTAGTAATTGCTGCCGTCGTGCAGTTCACCAAAATGTTTATCGAAAAAACCAGCCCCCTTCTTTACAGAGTACTGGGCGTGTTTTTACCCCTGATTACCACCAACTGCGCGGTACTGGGCGTAGCCCTGCAAAACGCCTCGAAAGACCTCAACTTTATGGAGTCTTCACTGTATGGCTTCGGAGCAGGCGCCGGCTTCTCCTTGGTATTGATTTTCTTCTCAGCCATGCGCGAGCGACTGGCTGCTGCCGATATCCCCGCCCCATTCGAAGGTGCCGCGATTGCCATGATTACCGCTGGCCTTATGTCTCTGGCCTTTATGGGCTTTAGTGGGCTGGTATAAATGATCGAAAGCATTGCACAGCAACCCATACTCGCCGCGCTTATAGCGATGGTCGGACTGGGCATCTTATTTGGTGCTCTGCTGGGTTATGCCGCCGAAAAATTTAAAGTCGAAGGGGATCCTATCGTCGAACAGATCGACGAACTGCTGCCCCAGACTCAATGCGGCCAATGTGGTTTTCCCGGCTGCAAGCCCTACGCTGAATCCATAGCCTCTGGCGATGCCATTAATAAATGCCCTCCAGGTGGTCAGTCGACTATTAACGCCATCGCCAATCTCCTCGACGTACCGGCACCAGAACTGGATGCCGAACATGGCGAAGAAGCAGACCTAAGAACCGTCGCCTATATTCGCGAAGACGAATGCATTGGCTGCACCAAATGCATTCAGGCCTGCCCTGTGGATGCAATTTTGGGTGCGGCCAAACTTATGCACACCGTTATCGCCGACGAATGCACAGGCTGTGACCTCTGCGTAGAGCCTTGCCCAGTAGACTGCATCGATATGCTGCCCCTGACCGAAGGCCTGAAACAATGGCACTGGCCAGCGCCGCAAAATCAACTCGATGTCATTGCCAGCGACCGAAGTGGTTTTGAAGCGCCTAGCAACGAAGGCAGAGCAGCATGAGATCAACCTGGGTTACCCCCGGTGGCGTTCATCCACCCGAAAACAAACACCAATCGGTAACCATGCCAATTGGTAGCTTGCCGATCCCAGAGAAATTACTGGTGCCGCTCAGCCAGCATATTGGCGCACCGGCAAAAGCCTGTGTAAAGGTAGGAACAAAAGTACTTAAGGGCCAAAAGATCGCCGACGCTACAGGGGCAGTGTCTGTGCCTATGCACGCGCCAACCTCCGGTACCGTCACCGCCATCGAAGATCGACCCATTGCCCATTCATCGGGTATGTCTGCGCCCTGCATCGAAATCACCACTGATGGCAAAGACACCTGGATCGACCATGAAGGCGTTGCAGATTTTGAACATGCCAGCCCGCAGACATTAACCAAAACTATTGCCGATGCAGGCATTGCCGGCATGGGTGGCGCAGGTTTCCCCTCCGCCATAAAGCTCAGCCCCGGCCTAAATCGCCCAATAGATACGCTGATTATTAATGCCACCGAATGTGAGCCCTATATCACTGCCGATGACTCTGCTATTCGCGAACGCGCTGCAGAAATAATTACCGGTATTGGTATTCTCAGCCATATTCTCGGCAATCCGGTCAACATCCTGATTGGTATCGAAGACAACAAGCCAGAAGCCATTGCCGCCCTAGAGCCCCATGTGGCTGACACAGGTATTTCCGTGGTGTCGTTCCCCACCAAGTACCCTTCAGGCGGCGAAAAGCAACTTATCTACATACTCACCGGTAAAGAATTGCCCAGCGGCCAGTTGCCCGCCGACGCAGGCATGGTGTGCATTAATATAGGTACCACCTACGCGATCAAGCGCGCCGTGGTCGATGGCGAGCCGCTAATATCCCGGGTTACCACCATGACCGGTAATGCCTGTGGCATTAATCGCAACTACGAAACACTGATAGGCACACCTGTCAGCCACATGCTCGCCCACAGTGAATTTAACGAACATGCCTGCAGTCGTTTGGTGATGGGTGGCCCCATGATGGGCTTCAGTCTCACCAGCGCCGAAGTACCCATCGTCAAAACCACCAACTGCATACTGGCGCCCAGTTATTCTGAGATTCCCGATGACGAGCCTGCACAGGCCTGCATCCGCTGCGGCATGTGTGCCGAAGCCTGCCCAGCATCATTGCTGCCCCAACAACTATTTTGGTACTCCCAGGCAGAAGATCACGACCGCCTCGAAGCCCACAACCTGTTCGACTGCATAGAATGCGGTGCCTGCTCCTATGTGTGCCCCAGCAATATTCCGCTGGTGCAATACTACCGCAGCAGCAAAGGTGAAATCTTAAAGGCCCGGGAAGAGAAGGTTAAGTCAGACCATGCGCGCGAGCGTTTTGAATTCCACCAGCAGCGTATGGAACAGGCCGAAAAAGACAAAGAAGCCAAGCGCGCAGCACGCCGTGAAGCCGCCGAAAAAGCCAAGGCCACCGTCGCTGCCAATGCAGGCACCGAAAAGGAAGGTACAGGCCCAGCCCCAGGTTCAGCTGCAGACATTATCGCCGCCGCTCAGGCCCGTGCCGCCGCCAAGCAAGTTAGCCCAGAAGAGCAGCAAGCAAAATTTGAACGCTCCATCGCCGGTGCCGAAATGCGGGTGCAAATGGCCACAGACAAATTAGCTGAAACCAATGCTAAGCAAACTGAAGATCAAAAGAATATTCTTAATGCCGCCCTTGAAGGCGCCAAGCAAAAGCTTGAGCAGGCACAGGCGCGCCTCGCCGAGCACGTCAAAAAACACAGTGAGCAGGTTAAGTAATGGCCTTTAAACAGATCACCTCACCCCATGCTCATGCCGCGCAAAACACCAGCAAGGTAATGCAGCTAGTGCTGTGGGCCACCGTTCCCGGTCTTGCCGCCCTAACAATACAGTTTGGCTGGGGCAGCCTGATCAATGTGGTCTTGGCCGTCGTGACTGCCGTGGCCTGCGAAGCCGCTATTCTCAAACTGCGAAAACGACCAGTCGCCTTTTATCTGCAAGACTACAGCGCCGTGGTTACCGCCGTATTACTGGGACTGGCACTGCCACCCCTCGCAGCATGGTGGGTCGTGGTGGTGGGCAGCATGTTCTCCATTATTATCGCCAAACAACTTTACGGTGGTCTGGGCTATAACCCATTCAACCCCGCCATGGTCGGTTACGTGGTACTACTCATTTCATTCCCCATACAGATGACCACCTGGATTACTCCATTGTCCCTGTTGCCAGACGGCGTAAGCCATCCGGGAATCATAGAGTCTTTAGGTATTGTATTCGGCGGTTACAGCCCCGCCGATGGCGTTACCGGTGCCACGCCACTCGACGTCTTTAAACACAGCAGCGGCTTAGTGGTCGATCAGATCTATGAAAGCAATCCACTGTTTAGCCAGGCCGCCTTTGCAGGCGTCGGCTGGGAATGGGTTAACCTTGGCTTTCTGGCAGGCGGCATAGTATTACTGGCTACGCGAATATTTACCTGGCACGGCCCAGTGGCCATGCTCGCGGCCATCGCAGTAATGTCATTACTATTTTGGGATGGCGGCAGTTCAGAAAGTCCCGGCTCACCGCTGATGCATCTGTTCAGCGGCGCCTCCATGATGGGTGCCTTTTTCATTCTTACCGACCCAGTATCCTCCGCCGTCAGCAATCGCGGACGATTGATTTACGGTGCATTAATTGGTGTGCTGGTTTATATCATTCGCGCCTGGGGCAACTATCCAGACGCCGTGGCATTCGCTGTACTAATAGCCAACTTTGCCGCACCCTTTATCGATAACTACACATTACCGCGCACCTACGGCCATACCGACCGCCGCAGAGCCACAGAAAAAGAGGAAGACTAATGATTCTTCAGTCCATCCGCTTTAACGCCATCGTGCTCGCAGTATTTGCACTGGTCACCGCGATTATTCTGGCCTCCACAGACACCTTAACCCGTGACCGAATCGCCGATTCAGAGCGTAAGGCCGCACAGCGCAAGCTGCTAGAAATTATTCCCATAGAGCGCCACGACAACGATCTGTTAATGGACGTGCAGCCAATACCCGAACGTTTTTGGGCCAAGCTAGGACTCAAAAAAGGCGGTGACATTCATATTGCCCGCAGTGATGGCCAGCCCGTAGCCGCCATTATTCCCGCCCTTACCCCAGATGGTTACAGCGGCAATATCGCCATGATTATCGGTATTAATTTTGATGGCACCATCGCCGGCGTGCGCGTAACCGAACATCGCGAAACTCCAGGCCTAGGTGACAAAGTCGATCTTAAAAAGAGCGACTGGATACTCGACTTCAATGGCAAGTCACTGGTTAACCCTGACAAAAGTGGCTGGGATGTCAAAAAGAATGGCGGCGCCTACGACCAGTTTACCGGTGCTACTATTACCCCAAGAGCAGTAATTCATCAGATAGCCAAAACGTTGGAATACTTTACTGAAGACAGTGAGCGACTATTAATAGAAGCGGCTAAAAGTAAGAGCGACCTTGAGCTGATAGGCAGCCTTGAGCAAATGAATAGCCTTGAGCGCATAGATAGCCTTGAGCCAATGCGTATAGAGACAAACAATGAGTGATGTAACCGCATCAGACGTCGTCAAAAACGGACTCTGGACCAACAACCCAGCCCTCGTGCAGCTATTAGGTCTGTGCCCACTCCTAGCCGTAACCGGCTCAGTAGTAAATGCACTGGGCCTAGGCATAGCAACTCTGGCCGTACTCGTCGGCTCCAACACCATCGTTTCATTAATACGTAACCACGTCAGCGACGCTGTGCGCCTGCCCGCCTTCGTGATTATTATCGCCGCATTTGTAACCTGCGCCGAACTGCTTATGAAAGCCTTCACCTATGACCTGTATCAGATACTGGGCATCTTTATTCCACTCATCGTCACCAACTGTGCCATTCTTGGAAGAGCAGAAGCCTTCGCCAGCAAGAACAAAGTTGGCATCGCCGCATTAGACGGGTTAATGATGGGCCTAGGATTTTTAGCCGTGTTGGTCGCACTAGGTGCCATACGTGAGCTGCTGGGATCAGGCACATTATTTGCCGACATGCATCTGCTCTTTGGACCCATGGCATCCACATGGATGCTGCAGCCCTTTGGCGACAACTACAGCTTTCTAATAGTCGTGTTACCGCCCGGCGCATTTTTGGTCACCGGCTTTTTAATTGCCATTAAGAACGCCATCGACACCGCCAATAAGCGCCGAGCAGATGCGCAACGAGATGCACCGGTTAAAGGCGCGAAACGCATTAGAACCACCGGACATATATCCTAGTTAATAGTCAGGGAATAGAAATTAAACTGCTATAGCAGTGTCATAACTAGGAGCGTCATAACTAGAAGTGTGACAGCTATAAGCTTCATAGCTACAGCAGACAAAAACCAAATGGATTAGGTTTTTACCAAGGATAACCAGAAGCATGAATAAAAGTGGTTCCCAGCTAGTGCGCTACGCACTAGAGCAGCTCAATATACAACATACCTTCGGCGTGCTCGGTGCTCACAATCGCGACCTTTATAACGCGTTCAACGAATCAACAAACATCAACACCCATCTAGTCAACCAAGAACTCAGCGCCGCCTTTATGGCCGATGCTATAAGCCGCACCACCCAGAATAATTCAATTGGCGCCATGCTCATTAGCGCCGACGCTATCATCAGCCAAGGTATCGCCGAAGCCTTTATTTCAGGTGTGCCCCTACTGATTATTGCCGGCAGTTCAGACCACCAGAACTACGGCATAGATAGCCAGCAACTGCTTCAGCCCCTGACCAAAGCCTACTTAAAAATCACCGAGCATGAAGAAATAGTCAGCACAATATTTGCGGCTCACCAGATTGCAGTCAGTGGCAAACCAGGTCCAGTGTTCATAGACATTCCCATCGAATTACAAATGCAAGACGAAGAGCTAGATCAGCCCCTGCCGGTCAATCTGCACGCAGTCAATGAAGGTTCCCTAGATCAAGAGCACGTAGATCCAAAGCACATAGATCACAGCGCATAGAAAATTTTAAACGCCGAACATCCCGCCATATATTGCGGCTGGAAAGCCACCAGCGCACAGCCAGAACTCATCGCCCTGGCCGAGTTTCTTGCCGCGCCCGTTTGCAACAGCCTGCAGGGCACCAGCGCCTTTCCGGCACAGCACCCGTTACACGCCGGACTCATCGTCACCCCAAGCGCCAAGCGCGCCCTAAAAGATTGCGACGCGTTACTACTAATCGGCACCGCCAGCCACGACGGCATCGACCTAGACTATGCAGAGGCCGATCTACCAGACAATATAATGCAGTTAGAACCAGAGGCCATCAGCGCCCTACTCCGTAAACTGCAAGAGCTGCATGCCAATGCCAATACAAATAAAGAGCCCAACGACAACAAAGACCGAGTAACCGCAGTCGCAAAAACCATCGCCAAATATAAAAACGAACAAAAAGAAGACTGGCTAGAACACAACAGCAAAGGCCGCGTAAACCCCGCCGTATTTTTTGATGCGCTGGCCAACGCCACCAACAACGACGCCATCGTAGTCACCGGCCACGGCAACCACCGCACACTGGCCGCCGAACTACTGCCCATCAACAACCCCCGAGGCTTTATCTGCCCCACCAGTTTTAACGCCGCCGGGTACTGCGTACCCGCCGTCAACGCTATTAAACTCGCCAACCCCAACCAGCAAGTGGTAGGCATAGTAGGCGATGGCGCCATGATAATTAATGGCCTAGAAGCACTCACCGCCGCACGAGAAAAACTCGGCACTGTGTATTGCCTGTTCAATAACAGCCAACCCAACACCGAGAAAAACCTAGGCCATATACACTGGGACGCCTTCGCCGACGCCCTAGAATGCGGCTACTTCCCCATCGCTAATAACAAAGGCATAGACACCATTCTTCGTCGCGCATTAGAAACCGCCGCCCAGGGGCAACCCGTGATAATCGATGTGAGTATCGACTACAGCCGTAAATCTTATTACGCCCAAAGCGAAGAAAAGGCAGCGCAAGAAAGGCTGCCGAGTAGAGATACTTTGGAAATAGTGAAGCGCGCGATCGTGCGCAAAATCATGGGTGCAAGAGCGAACTAGTAGCTCTCAAGATCCTTAGCAAACAACATCTCAATATTACGAAACGCCTTAAACTCCAAGTGATTGCCACTTGGGTCCTTCACAAATAACGTCGCCTGTTCTCCCTCACGCCCTTCAAAGCGCACATAGGGTTCAATCACAAACTCAATCCCATTCGCCTTCATCATCTCCACCGCCTGCTCGTACTGATCCCATTCCATAATCACACCAAAGTGGGATGCTGGCACCGCATGGCCATCGACAGCATTGGTGGCTGCGGCAGGATGATCTTCAGGTGCTACTAAATGGGCTACTAGTTGATGGCCGAAGAAATCAAAGTCTATCCAGCGGTCGGATTCGCGGCCGGTGGGGCAGCCTAGGATGTCGAAATAAAAACCGCGAGCAGCCTCAAGGTCGGTGACTGGGAAGGCTAGATGGAATCGGGGGTAGGCTGGGTTGGTCATGGCGGGTACTGGTTGGTGGTCGATGCAGCAATGGTATCACTGGGTCGCAGTATTTGTTATCAACAAAATTGGAGGCGCACCCGATTAACTATGAAACCGTCTAATACCTAAAGCTCAGCCGCAACCACCGATATCTCCACCAACAAACTCTCTCTCGCCATACTAGCCTGAACACAGGCACGCGCAGGCGCATACCCCTCAGGCACCCAGTCGTCCCACACCTCGTTCATCTCGGCAAAATCTTGCATATCCTTGATATAAATAGTCGCAGACAGTATCTGTGTTCTGTCGCTTCCCGCTTGATCTAGTAATGTATCCACCTTCGCGAGCATGGTTTCCGTCTGCTCTTTAATACCCTTTTCAGAGTCAGCGCACACCTGACCGCATAAATAGACGGTGCCATTGTGCTTTACAATTCTGCTCATACGTTTCTTTGTTTCGATGCGCTCTATCAATGCTTATACCTTTCTCTGCTGGGTTATTCTGATGGACTGTGAAGCTGCACTATGGCGGCTAAAGCACATCTGGATGTTATGCGAGGGAGTCTAGCGCACTGCGTAAACATTGCGTTAGGTGTTTTGGATAGGCGTTGGTCAGCGACACTGTGTCGCATTTTTGAAACTGTCTGAATTGTTTAATGGCCTCTGCAAAGGCTGTAATCAACAAACCTTCATCAAATTCATGCTGCTCGAAGTAGAGCGACTTAACCTCTAGATGGCTAACCTTGCGATGGGCTTTGCAGTCCATACGGCCAATAAACTCACCTCGGTAAAGTAGCGGCAGGGAAAAGTAACCATACTGCCGTTTGGCTTCGGGCACATAGCATTCAATTTGATAGTTATATTCAAACAGGGCCCTAAGCCGATCTCGCTGAATCACTGCATTGTCGAATGGAGAGAGTATCAGCATACGATTACTCAGCCTTGGCAACCGGCACTCAAGAGCTCCAGACTCGAGGATAAATACCTCCCCGCTACTCAGCTGTATCTGCTCTAACACTCCCTGAGCCAGCCGATCATTCACCAGGTCTTTTACCGCTTTTCGCAGTTCAGCATTGCGTCGCTGATAGGTAATTCCTCTAAGTGACAGCAGCCCATGGCAGCGCAGCTGTTGATCAACCAGATGTGCCGCAAATTCTTCTATGCTAGGCATCTTCGTATTCACCTGAGATGGCAGTACTCGCTCGGTGAGATCGTAGCTCTTCTGAAAATCCTCTCGGTTACACACCATAAGATCCCCTTGCATATACATCTGCTCAAGGGCTTTTTTGGCAGGTTTCCAGTCCCACCAGCCTGCACCTGTTTTTTTGGTCGAGGTTTCTAAATCCCGGGAACGCAGGGGACCATCGGAACGAATACGCGCCAATAGCTCCCGAATAAGTTTCTTATCAGAATTTTTATACCAGTGGGTTTGACCACTTTTGAGGGCATGCTTGTAGGGTAGGGAAAATCGAAAATCATCCATGGGCAAAAAGGCTGCCGCATGAGACCAATACTCAAAGATGTCGCCATTGAGTAGCAACTCATTAATCATGGCTGGTTTGAACTTGGGAACTCTGGAATGGAGAACATGATGGTGCGCGCGCTCCACCACCGAAATGGTATCGATCTGCACATAACCTAGGTGGCTAATGGCTTTACGCGCGCCGGCTATTCCATGTCCAAATGGCTGTGTTTGCAATAAACCTTGGGCGGATAGCGCAATGCGGCGTAGGCGAGTAAAGTCTTGTGGTGCTATAAGTTCAATTATTTCTCTGGTTGTCATATTTTCTTTATCGTTGGCATAAATGCCGAAATTGACATGTCAATTTAGTCTTATTGGAATGCCAGCGCACTCAACAAAGAGGCCTTCCGATGGGCGCAAGGTGACAATAGGTTAACCTAGTATTTATCGATAAAATTAGCGCCTAAATATTTAGATTCACCAAGGCAAATTATCTAAATCCACATTGCCACCGGTCAGAATAATCCCCACCCGCTTGCCCTGAAAAAGCTCAGGCTGATCCATAATCATCGCCAGTGGCACTGCACAGGAAGGTTCGCAAATGACCTTGAGTCTTGTCCAAATCAACCGCATGGCTTCAACAACGCGCTCTTCTGAGCAGAGTAAAATATCGTCTACCTGGTCGGTGATAATCTCAAAGTTACGCACACCGAGGGTAGCTCGCAAGCCATCGCAGATGGTGTTGGGGGTAAATTGTGCGAGTCGGGTGCCGCTTTTAAAGCCTAACCAAGCATCGTTAGCTTGGGCGGGTTCTGCGCCAATGACTTGAGTATTTTGGGCTAGTGCTTTGGTGGCGATGGCGGTTCCGGCTAACAGGCCACCCCCGCCGACTGGGGCTATCATAATATCCAGGGGTTGTTCTATTTGCTCTAGCATCTCTATGGCAGCAGTGCCCTGTCCCGCGATGATTACATCGCTGTCGTAGGGATGAACTAATGTGCTGCCCTGTTCTTCTACTAACTTGGCCACGGTGCCCTCTCTTGCTGCCATGGTGGGTTCACAGAGCACGATATTGGCGCCATAGCCTTCGACGGCGGCAATCTTTACGGTTGGCGCATTTTCGGGCATGACCACGGTACAGGGCGCGCCTCGCAGGCCTGCGGCCCAGGCCAGTGCGGCACCGTGATTGCCGGAAGAATGGGTGATTACGCCTTTTCTCAGGCTTTGTTCGTCCATTGAGAAGACTGCGTTGCAGCCACCGCGGGCTTTGAAGGCGCCAATCTTTTGTAGGTTTTCGGCTTTAAAGAATAGCTCGCAGCCAATGATTTTATTTAGGGCATGGCTCTCTAATACTGGCGTGCGGTGAATGTAGGGTGCGATGCGCGTATGGGCTTGCTGGATGTCTTTGAGGGATAAATTCATGGCTATAGCTTAGTGTAAATCTATGGAATAGGCATAGTAGAAATTACTCGCCGTCCATAAATCGTTGCAAGCGACGATGCAATTCCCTGTTCTCTTGCCTGAGCTGCTCCAGCTCATCAAGCAGGCTAATTGCCAGTGCTATGCCAGCCCAATCAATATCTAGGTCATTATGTAACCGGCAGGCTTTTTTGGTAACGGTGAGCATGTGGATATTGAAGCTCCAGTCGTCTGGGGAGGCTCCTTTGGGCTCTATAATGCCGTGATCAATTATCTCAATAATAGTCTGGCTGGGTAGTTCGGTGGCACAGCAAATCTCTTCAAAGCTAAAATACTGCGGTTGTGATATTTGCATTATGAGTTACTCCATTCTTCCCTAGGGTCAAAGTCTGCCTCGCTAGCCAGTGTCTGCCAATACTGCCTGATGTCGTCATTGATAATGGTCGGCATCACTACCTTTAGAACCGCATACAAATCGCCACTGCCCTCTTTGCGCACCAATCCTTTACCTTTAATGCGCATGCGCTGACCGGTTTGGCTATTGGCGGGAATAGACAGTTTAATTTTGCCTGACAATGTCGGCACCTCTATTTTGGCGCCCAGCGCAGCTTCCCAGGGGGCTAGCGGCACTGTGATAACTAGGTTGTGGGCCTCAACGTCAAATAGCGGATGGGGTACTAGCCGAATACGTAGATACAGATCACCATTGGCGGCATTCCCTACTCCCGGTTCACCCTGACCTTTGAGTCGAATACGTTCACCGTCGGTCACGCCTGCAGGTATTTTTACATTGAGTGTCTTATTAATCTTATTGATACGCCCCTGTTGATCACGATGGGGGAGACCGTAGGAAATAGTTTTGGTTGAATGGGCTAGGGTGTCCTCAAGAAAAATGGGCAGATCTGTTTCTATATCCTGACCTTTCCCATTAAAATCCTGCTGGGAAAAACCGCCGGCCTGCCCCCTGTGCGCGCCACCAAAAATTGAGGAAAAGAAGTCAGAGAAATCCCCATCATGGGAACTGTCTTGCCGCCCTGCAGATGACTGGCATCCCGGTGGTGGCTGGAAACCTCCGGTGCTTTGGCTCTGGCCCGCATACTGTCGGAGTTCGTCATATTCAGCGCGCTTTGTAGTGTCTTTGAGTACTTGATAGGCCTCATTAACTTCTTTAAATTTCTCTTCGGCCTCATGGTCTTCGCTGACATCTGGGTGATACTTTCGAGCCAGCTTGCGATAAGCGGTTTTGATCGCCTTGCTATCAGCCTCTGGCGCGACTGCCAATATTTTATAATAGTTTTTAAATTCCATAGCTCGTCAATTACCCAGCCCATTTTTTGTGTCTGTTTCTTAAAGCCTAGTCTATGTTTTCTGGTTCGTGGGCCTGTTGATCTAGATAATCTTTTTTATGCTTAATGTATTTGATTTCAGAATATTTGCCATATACTAGAATTAGCTTACCGCTCGGATGCTAAAGGACTAATTATGATTAGGGTTTGTATTTACGATGGAACTAACCTGTCTCGGGGAGGTGTGGAGCTTATTGTCACGCCCCTTGCAGAAAACTCCTTTATTTGGATTGATATTCAGGCTGAACCCAAGGAGTCTGAGCAAGTTATTTTTGACCAATTTGGTTGCCACGAGCTGACCATTCAGGATGCCCGCCGCCTGCGTCACCCCCCTAAAACTGAACATTTTGATGATCAGTCTTTTGTGCTGTTACGCGGTCTTGGCGCCATATCTGAAGGCCTAGCTTTTGAAACATTACAAATTGCCTGCTTTATTGGCGGCAATTTTTTAATCACTCGCCATGATGAGCCCTGTCGCACCATTGATACCTGGTGGAATGATCGCGGTTTAGAAGCAAGCTTGGCCAGTGGGCCTTTTGTACTGTTTGCCTCTCTTAGCAATAGTCTGGGGTTGGAATACTTGGAGTTTTTATTGGACTTTGAGCCTGAGCTTTCTAATTATGAAGATGCTCTGCTGACCTCGCCTAACGACAACCTTCTGCGCGAGCTTATCGCCTGTAAAACTTGGCTGCGTAAACTTAAACGCCTACACAGTTACCACGACCGAGTGTTTTTGCAACTGCTTACCCACCTGGATAAAAAGCAGCGCAATGGCAGTGATACTGTTCATGCGGTGACCGATGCTTACGACAAATTTGATCGGCTCAATAGTTTGTCGGCCCTGTACTATGATCTGGCCGGCGATTTGATTGATGGACATATTTCCCTCACCTCTCACAAGCTAAATGAGACCATGCGCATACTCACGGTAGTGACCGCTGTCTTTGTGCCACTGGGTTTTTTAGCCGGTCTATATGGTATGAATTTCGACAATATCCCTGAGTTACACAACCCTAATGGGTATTTTATTTTGGTTGGGGTTATGGCCACAATAGCCATAGGACTTGTTGTTTTATTTAAAAGGAATAAATGGCTGTGATGGATAAAATCGAATACTGGCTCAATGTGCCCATTGTACAAATTGGTGACTACGCATTAAGAACCGCAGACCTTGCCTCTGCGATTGGCATTTTACTGATCACCATGCTGGTCTCACGGATTATTACCCGCGCCGCTACCATGGCGGCTAAGCGCAGCCGTGCGCGAGATCAAAATATTTATGTGATCAATCGTATGCTGAAATATATCGTCTACGCTGTGGGTATTTTAACGGCCCTATCGACACTGGGTTTTGGTTTTGGCAAGTTAGCCATTGTGGCGGGTGCCCTAGGTGTGGGTATTGGTTTTGGTTTGCAGTCGATTGTGAACAACTTTGTCAGTGGCATTATCATTCTGTTTGAAAAATCTCTGCGGGTGGGAGATTTTATTGAACTGCCCAATGGGCTCCTCGGTGAAGTCCGCGAGATCAATATTCGCAGCACCTTGATTCGCACCTTAGACAATGCCGATATCTTAGTACCCAATGCCGATTTTATTACCAATCAGGTGAATAACTGGACCCTCAACGATGATGTACGACGCTTTTCGATTCCCTTCAGTGTGGCCTATGGCAGTGATCTCGAGCTGGTGACGAAGGCAGGCTTGGCAGCTGCGGACAAGGTTGAGCTGACACTGCACCGCAGCAATCTTAAGCCTGTGGTACTTATTCACGAGCTGGGCGCATCCGGGGTCGAGTGTCTGCTTTCAGTGTGGACTGAAGGGGCGCTGGTAAAACGCCCTGGGCTGGTAAAGTCGACTTACCTAACCGCTATTTACAATAGCTTGCGCGACCATGGGCTGGAGATACCCTTCCCGCAGATGGATGTGCATATGCGTCAATAAGCTGGCCGTTAATAAGCCAGCAATTAAGAGGCTAGTAATTAAGAGCCTAGCCATCAACAAAGACCGGCAGGGCCACATATTCCCAAAGAATAACCGTGGCCACCAATATCACTACGGTATACACCAACGCCACGGCAAATAATGCGCTGGCGTAAAGCATGCCGCGATCTTCTGGCACATTCATGAGAGCGGGTACGCCGATATAAATCAGCCGAATCGCGTAACAGCAAGCCAACGTAGCCAGAATAATATCTAGCCACCAGATGGGTCGTAGAGCAAAAAATGCGGCGACAAATATAGGCATACAGGAATAGCCCACTAGCACTATGCCTTTAATGGGATAGGAGTCTGCATTGTAGGTTTTGGACATCCAGTGGGCCATTAACCCAATCACCACAACCGCACTTACTAGGGCCAGATAAAACAGCACCATCAATGGAATGGCACTGTCTGGGGTGATTTTAACGATACGATCGCCAGCCTCCCAGCCCCAGTATGTAGTGCCATAATAAAAGCTTAGGGGCGGCACAGCGGCCATAATTAAGATCGACAGGAGTCTGGATTTTATGGCCTGAACGGGCTGGTTGGCCAGCCGCTGCCAGGTGGCAGTGGGGAAAAATATAACCCCTAATATCTCTCTTAATAACATTAAAAAACCACCCTGTTTCATAATACTCTCCTAATTTTTCTATTAATGATGATGTGCATGGGGGCTGGGCATATGGATTTGCCATAGCATCCATAGGCCCATGCCGATAATAATGAGCCCCATCAGTCGGCGCAGTGATCGGGACTGTAGCCATCGCGCCAGATGATGAGAAAACCAACTTCCTGCCAACATGGCGGGCAATGTGCCCAGGCCAAACGCGGCCATTAATGCAGCGCCTTTAGCGGGTGAACCGGAGGCCAGTGCCTGACCCAGTGCGCTGTACACCAGACCACAGGGCAGCCAGCCCCAAAGCATACCCACACCAATGGCCTTGGTTAACCGGTCGGGTTTACCAAGCCTGATTGCCATAGGCTGAATGCGCTGCCAGATAACCTGCCCTACCCGCTCTAGACCAACAAGCACTCGCCACCAGTCGGCGATGTAGAGGCCCATGAGTATGAGTAGCAGTGCAGCTATTGTTCTCATTATCGGTAACAGCGCTAGACTATTGCCGCCAGCAGCCACGGCAGCCAGACTAAAGATGCCAGCAAGCGCACCTGCCAGGCTGTAACTCAGAATACGGCCAAAGTTATAGCCAACTAACAGGGCCGGCTTAGAGGCATTAGCACCCAGTGCTGTGACGATGCCTCCGCACATGCCAATGCAGTGCCCCGCACCCAGCAAGCCCACCATAAACATCATCGAGAGCATTAGGCGCGGTCCTGCTTTTCATTTAGACATCCGTTCTGACGTTTATCTAGAAAGCCGCCCTGCTTTTCATCTAGAAAGCCGCCCTGCCGTTTATCTAGAAATCCGTTCTTACGTTTATCTAAATCACCGCTCTTACGAACACAGTCTTCCTCATCAAATAAAATCCGTTCGCCTTCGCTATCAAGATCATCGTATTGGCCTTCGTTAACCGCCCAGCAAAATATGCTCACTGCCAGCACCACAAACAGCAACGAGATGGGAATTAACAGATAGAGACTAAACATGCGCCACCCTGGGTACAGCAGGTGAACTAATAACGGAGGTGGTTGAGGTTTTTTTTAAACGCAGGCTATTGAGTAGCACCAACAAAGAGCTAGCCGACATTCCGATAGCCGCGGCCCAGGGTGGCACATAACCCATGGCCGCCAAGGGCAATGCCAAGGCGTTGTAACCAATGGCCCAGCCAATGTTTTGGCGGATAATGTGCCGAGCACGATGAGCCAATGCGATTGCTCTAGGGAGCATTTCTAAGTCGTTGTTCAATAAAATCGCGTCGGCACTTATGTGCGATAACTCGCTGGCGGCACCCATGGCAACCGAGATATTGGCCGCCTGTAATACTGGAATATCATTAATGCCATCCCCCACCATTAATACCTGATGGCCCTGCTCTTGCAGTCGTTTTAAGGCCGCGAGTTTATGTTCGGGCTGCAGTCCAAATGCCGTACTGTGTAAGGGTAAATGATGAACAATGTCTGCCGCTGCGGATGAGGGGTCGCCCGATAGGAGGTGCACCTGCATACCCTGCTCATTAAGCTGTTGAACCGCAGGTTCTGCTGCGGGGCGCAACTGATCATCAAAAATTAGACTCGCGATCCATTCACTGCGCTCTTCACCACGCCATGGGCGTTTACGCGCAATTGCTACCTGAATACCATATTCTGCGGTGAGGTGAGGCTGAGGGGGCAGGCCCATCACCTCAGCTACCCAGCCGGGGCTACCAAAGGCAAATTCTTGGAGAACGCCTTTGTCGTTGGCAAGCTTACCCAATACGCCATTGCCGGTAATAAATTCCTGATCAGTAACGGGTACCAAACCAGATTTTTTTAGGGCCCGAGCAATGGGATGCTGGCTGCCCTGCTCCAAACTGGCCGCCCAGTTAACCACCTCTTTTAGACGACTATGCAATATGGCGGCGGGTATTACTTTGGTCAGCAGCAGATTGCCTTCGGTTAGGGTGCCGGTTTTATCAAAGATCACCTGATCCACATTAGAGAGCTGCTCCAACACATGGCCGCGGTTAATTAAAAACCCCTGGCGTCTCAATATTCCATTGGCGAGGGCCATGACTGTGGGTGTCGCCAGAGACAGTGCACAGGGGCAGGTGACTACCAGCACCGAGAGCATTATCCAGAGGGCTCGACTGGGATCATAGAAGGTCCAAAATAACCCCACTAAACTGGCAATCACTAATACCGCCCCAACAAACCAACCTGCTACTCGATCGGCAACCCCAACCCAGGGTGGTTTTTCCAATGCTGCCCGTTCGGCCAGTTCAAGAATATTAGATAGCCTTGTGTCTCTACCAAATGCCGAGACTTTTATTATCAGCGGGTTAGCGCCATTAATGGTGCCTGCACAGACTGTTTGCCCAACCTGTTTGCGCACTGCCCTCGACTCGCCGGTAAGCACGGCTTCGCTAATCTGACTAATGCCTTTTTTAATAGTGCCATCGCAGGGAATAGTCTGGCCCGCTTCTACATAAATAAGATCCCCCAGCTTGAGGGTTTTGATGGGCACTGTTTTAAAGCGGTTGGGGCCCTTGGCACGGGTGATTTTAGTCGCCGCTGGCGGCAGTAAACCGTCTTGACCATGAACCGATAGCAAGTTGCGATAACGGATGCGCTGTTCTGCGAAACGACCCAACAATAAGAAAAAAGTGAACATGGCCACGGAGTCAAAGTACACATCGCCACTCTGCTGCCACGTAGCCCAAAGGCTCGCGCTGTAGGCAAGGCCAATCGCTAGGGCGACCGGAACATCCATCACTAGGTGACCAAGCCGGAGACTGCGCCAAGCATTAATAAAAAATGGCTGGGCGGAATAAAACACTACAGGGGTAACCAGAATAACGCTAACTATTCTTAGTAGATGTTGCCACTGAGCCTCGATCCCTTGCAGTGCGCCGGCATAGAGTGCGATAGCCAGCATGGTCGTTTGCATCATAGCGAGGCCGGCAACACCAAGGCGCATTAGCATGGTTCGAGTTTGCTGTTTGATATCTGGCAGCTGGGATTCGTTATTAATGGGTGTGACCAGATAGCCAATATCCGCCATGGCACTGAGTATCTGACTGAGTTTTAACTGTTCTGGATTCCAGGCAATTTCGCCGCGATGGGTGGTGCCGTTAACCAGTACCTGTTCGATGCCGGGCAATTTTTCCAGCTGTTTTTCAATTAGCCACACACAGGCGGCGCAGCTGATATTACCAATATGTACGCGGATGCGGCGCACCACCTGCTGAGAAGGGCCCTGGGTATCGAGGCTGACATAATCATTTTGTAAAGCGGGAATATCCCAGTCTTTGAACTGTGCTTTTTCTGGCGCGGGCTGTTTAAGTTGTTCGGTACGGAAGTTGTAAAAAATGCCCAGACCGCTGCCGGTAATGGTGGCGGCCACAGCGGCGCAACCCGGGCAGCACATGGCTCTGGATTGGTTTTCAATCACCAGAAAAAAGTCGCTATTGTCCGGAACTGGTAGCCCGCAGTGGTAGCATGAGATGCAAGAATCAGTCATGTTGTAATGCTGTTTTAGCGCCATATTGAAAATCAATCTGGCCATTTAAACGCCAGCTCTTATTCTCAGGGACTAATCTCAGATAGTAACTGTATTGATAGTAGCTGTATTCATAGTGCTGGGGCATCGTTGCCCGGTACTGGCCCGCGCTGACCTGCTCTAGTGTAATAATTTGATCGCGCTTTTGGGATCCGGGATGCAACATTAATAGCTGTAGGTTTGGCCATTCGCCCGCACCCGCTCCTTTTGCCGTGAGCGTAACATCCACCTGATCGCTATTCTCACCTGAGAAAAAACTGACCTGTGCTCTCAATCCCAGTGCGGTTGCCTCACGATCCTGGGCGAGGGTTTTGTTGATGGCTAGGCCCTCTTTGTAATAGCTGTCGTCTACCATGCTATGGGGATACGTTAACGCGATGTAGAGGGTATAAAAACAGGCCACCACCACTGTCCCTGGCAGGGCGATTAGGAACCAGGGCCAAAACTGCTGGTACCATTTTTCGTCGCTTTTTTCGTTACCTTTTTGGCTGCTTATTTTAGTCCCGACTCCGTTTGTATTCTCAGCGCCCATTACTGAATCCTCCAGCCGGTGCAAGGAAACGACTCTGCTCTACGTTGCTAATACTGGGGTCGGTTAATGAACTCACGGCAAATTGAATATCGGTGTTAGCTTTATAAATAGCCTCTCGGGGCACTGTTAAGCGAATCAGTAACTCGACCACCTCGCCCTCTTCAACACTCACTTCGGTTTGACCTACAAGACTAAAGTTTTGATTGTCGCTGATACTAATTTGGTATTTATGCTTACGCTGATCCATATTATTTATTTTTAATTGGTAGCTGTTTTCAATAAGGCCTGCGGGGGTAATGCGATAGAGATTGATGCGGTCGCGAATAATGTCTACTTCCAAGGGAATACGGCTACCGAGGCTATAAACAAATAGCCCACACATTAAAACCAGCACCGAAAAATAGGCGATGAGTCGCGGGCGAAACCAATGAAAGGGGTCGCCTTTATTAAGCATGTTTTCAGTGGTGAAACTGATCAGTCCTTTGGGGTATTCCATTTTCTCCATTACCGCATTACAGGCATCGATGCACAGGCCGCAGCTGATGCATTCGTATTGCAGGCCATCGCGAATATCAATGCCGGTGGGGCACACCTGAACGCATAATGTGCAGTCGACACAGTCACCCAGGCCATGCTCTTTAGGATCGTCCTGCTTCTTTCGCGACCCTCTAAGCTCCCCTCTCAATTTATTGTAGGACACTATTAGCGTGTCGGGATCAAACATCACCGATTGAAAGCGTGCATAGGGGCAAACATAGAGACAGATTTGTTCGCGCATGAGACCAGCGTTGGCCCAGGTTAGCGCAGTAAATAGCGCGGTCCAAAACAGTGCTGCGGGTGCGACGGAGAAATCTAAGAATGCCGGAATGAGTTCCCGCACCGGATTAAAGTAACCTACAAAGGTGATTCCTGTGGCTAGAGCTACCAAACCCCAACAGAATTGTTTGCCGACTTTGCGCCAGAGCTTATTCACACCCCAGGGCTGGGCATCGAGTTTGATTCGGCGATGACGCTCTCCCTCAAACCATTTTTCGATGCTTATAAACATTCTTGTCCAGACGGTTTGGGGGCAGGAAAAACCACACCAGACACGGCCAAGAAAATTGGTAATAGTAAATAAACCGAAGGCGGAAATAATAAGTAGGGCGGCGAGCATTGGCGCATCTTGGGGCCAGAATGTCATCCAGAAGATATAAAACTTACGCTCCGCCAGATCAAACCAGACGGCCTGATGGCCATCGATACTCAGCCAGGGCAATAAAAAATAACCGGCCAACATGGGAAGCCATGTCCAGCGAGCGAGCTTGCGGTAAAAGCCCTCAAGATGTCGGGTATAGATTTTGTCCGCCGGCTGATACAGATTTAAAACATGAACTTCATCCGTATCTTTCGAGGGAGGCTTATCCATAAATTACTGTTGGTTCTGTGACAGGCTGTAAACATAGGCGGCCAGAAGATGTATCTTTTCTGGGCGCAGTTTGTCGCTGTGGCTGGGCATATTACCGCTGCGACCACTGCGAATACTGTGGCGAATATTTTCTGCCAGGGTTAAATCCTGTTGCTGATAGAGCCAGATACTGTCACTGAGATTTGGCGCACCCAGAGCCTGCATACCTGTGCCTGCAGGGGTATGGCAGCTGCTACAAAATAGGCCGTACTGGGTTGCCCCGCGAGCCGCCTGTTCCGCATTATGGTCTGCACCACTCAGGCTCAGGAGATGTTCACCCATATCAATGACACCGGGCTCACCCAATATAGAACCCCATGCGGGCATGGCTGCCTGTCGGCCGAAGGTGATGGAATGTTTAATGGCCTCGGGCGTACTGCCATATAACCAGTCGGCGTCGGCAAGATTGGGAAAACCATTGGCACCTGTGCCCCCTACGCCGTGGCAGATGGAACAGTTGTTGTTAAACAGACGGCGGCCCATACGCAGGGCGGCGGGGTCTCCGGCGAGATCGTCAATGGTTCGTTTGGCGTAGGCACTGTACTGGCCATCGAGTTTGGCATTGGCGGTCGCAACGCGTTCCTCAAGTTGATTGGTGCTGGTCCAGCCTAGCAGCCCTGGGTAATTCCCTAGCCCTGGATATAACAATAAATAAATAAGAGAAAAAACGGCAGTGGCGATAAACTTCCAGAACCACCAGGCGGGCAGTGGGTTGTCGTACTCTTCAATGCCATCGTAAACATGCCCTGTCTTGGGTACTTCACCTTCGGCAAGATCACCTCTAACTTCCGTTTTACGGTTGGCAATTAATAACCAGCAACTACCGAATAGCACCAGTAATGTGAAAAAGATTATCCAGTAACTCCAAAAATCACTCATGGTTTTTCTTTCCTTGCTCCTCATCTAAAAAGGGCAACTGGGCGGCCTCTTCAAATGATTTTTTGTTTTTAGCACTGTAAGCCCAGACGCAAATACTGATAAATGCGGTCATGGCTAAAATAGTGCCTATTCCCTGTAATACGCCGCTGCTCATAACCAGCTCCTCAACGTTTTTGCTGGATCAATGTGCCCAGCTGTTGCAGATAAATCACCAGAGCATCCATTTCGGTATTACCCTGAACGGCTGCCTTAGCACCCTCTATATCTGTGTCTGTATATGGCACGCCCACCGCACGTAATGCGCGCATTTTTTTACCGGTTATTTCGCCATCTAAGGTGTTTTCAAACAACCAGGGGAATGCCGGCATATTGGATTCGGGGACTACATCTCGAGGGTTGTTAAGGTGCACGCGATGCCAGCCATCACTGTATCTCTGCCCTACTCGCGCTAGGTCTGGTCCAGTACGTTTCGAACCCCATAAAAACGGATGCTCGTAAACATGCTCGCCAGCTACGGAATAATGCCCGTAACGCTCGGTCTCGGAACGGAAGGGTCTGATCATCTGGGTATGGCAAACATGGCAGCCTTCACGAATATAAATATCCCGACCTTCAAGGGCCAAAGCTGGCAATGGCATCAGGCCGTCAATTGGCTCGGTGGTTTCTTCGGAGAAAAATAGCGGGACTATTTGGGCTAGCCCACCAAAGCTAATGGCGACAACAATCAGCACAATCATAAGGCCGATGTTTTTTTCAATAATGGCGTGTTTATTAGACATTGATGGCTGCCTCCTCAGAAGTAGACGCTGACTCGCTGTCTGTATTGACCGTTCGCCACACGTTATAGGCCATTAGCAGCATGCCGCAGAAGAAGATGCCGCCGCCAATAAAGCGCACCAGATAACCGGGGTAACTGGCTTCCACAGATTCAGCAAAGCTGTAGGTTAATGTGCCGTCGCTGTTAAAGGCGCGCCACATAAGTCCCTGGGCTATACCGTTGACCCACATAGAGGCGATGTATAAAACCGTGCCGATGGTGGACATCCAAAAATGCATATTAATAAGTCTTTCACTGTACATTTTGGTCTGGCCGTAGAGTCGCGGAATCAGATGATAGAGACAGCCAATAGACACCATGGCGACCCAACCCAGAGCACCGGAGTGCACATGGCCAATGGCCCAGTCGGTGTTGTGAGACAGTGCATTAACGGTTTTGATGGCCATCATTGGGCCTTCAAAAGTGGACATACCATAGAAAGATAGCGACACCACCAAAAAGCGTAACGTGGGATCGGTACGCAACTTATGCCAGGCCCCCGACAGGGTCATAATGCCGTTGATCATGCCACCCCAGGAAGGTGCTAATAACAGCAGTGACATCACCATACCCAGGCTCTGAGCCCAGTCTGGCAGTGCAGAATAATGCAGATGATGAGGGCCTGCCCAGATGTAGATGGCGATTAATGACCAAAAATGCACGATGGATAACCGGTACGAATACACCGGACGCTCTGCCTGCTTAGGCACAAAGTAATACATCATGCCCAGAAAGCCTGCGGTCAAAAAGAAGCCCACAGCATTGTGCCCATACCACCATTGCACCATGGCATCGATGGTGCCGGGATAGATGGAATAGGATTTAAATAAACTAACCGGAATGGCCAGACTATTAATAATATGCAACATGGCAACGGCGATAATGTAGGCACCAAAAAACCAATTGGCCACATAGATATGCTTTACCTTGCGCTTCATGATGGTGCCGAAAAACACGATGCCGTACACCACCCAGACAATGGCAATTAAAATATCGATGGGCCATTCCAGCTCGGCATATTCTTTGGCGGAGGTAAGCCCCATGGGCAAGGTGATGGCAGCCGAGACAATAATGAGCTGCCAGGCCCAGAAGGTGAAGGCGGCCAAACTATTGGATATTAGCGGTGCATTACAGGTGCGCTGAACCACATGGTAACTGCAGGCAAATAATGCGCTGCCACCAAAGGCGAAAATAACGGCATTGGTATGCAATGGTCGCAGACGGCCAAAATGCAGATAGGGCCCAACGTTTAATTCTGGCCAGACTAACTGGGCGGCAATAATCACCCCAACCAGCATGCCAACGATGCCCCAGACTACGGTCATGATTGCGAATTGTTTAATGACTTTGGTGTTGTACTGCGGAGGTTCGCTGGAAGCGGTCTCACTGATCATACTTAGTCCTTTGATCAAGATTTGAAGGCTGCTCTTTCTTAAAAACTGTCCCTATTTTTAAAAACTATCAATAGCGTTTTTTATCAACAGATAAAGATAGGCATGCCTAAAGCATAGACAATCTGAACGACTTCCAAAGAAATTATTGGCGGTGTTTTTATTGCTTATTTGAATAGTTATTATCGGGTCATGGATGGGGTGAAACATTGATATGGGTCAAGGCTCCCTTAAATGGAGCAATGCAAAAACAAAAAAAGGCCCCCTAACAATTAGGGGGCCTTTTAGTAGCACATCAGATAGCAGTGCAGAGGTGGTGGAGATACCCCTTATGACATATCGCGGCCACGGTTGGCAGCGATACGCAGACGCAAAGCATTTAACTTAATAAAGCCTTCAGCGTCGGCCTGGTTATAGGCACCGCCGTCATCATCAAAAGTAGCAATATTGGCATCGAATAGGCTGTCATCAGACTTACGACCCACAACACTCACACTACCTTTATACAGCTTGATGCGCACATCACCGTTAACCACATCCTGAGTCTGGTCAATCGCAGCCTGCAGCATCAAACGCTCAGGCGCCCACCAGTAACCGTTATAAATCAGCTTGGCATACTTGGGCATCAGCTCATCTTTCATATGCGCCACTTCGCGATCCAAGGTAATTGATTCAATCGCGCGGTGCGCCTTCATCATTACCGTGCCCGCTGGCGTCTCGTAACAGCCGCGCGACTTCATGCCCACATAGCGGTTCTCAACAATATCCAAACGACCCACGCCATTAGCGCCGGCCACTTTATTCAGATACTCAATCACAGTCGCTGCAGACATGGCCACGCCATCGATAGCAGCAATATCGCCCCTCTCGTAGGTGATATCCATATAGGTTGCTTCGTCAGGCGCTTCCTCAGGTGACACAGTCCAGCGCCACATATCATCTTCAGCTTCAGACCAAGGATCTTCCAAATTGCCACCCTCGTAAGAGATATGCAGCAAATTGGCATCCATAGAGAACGGCGACTTTTTACCGCGTTTCATCTCTACCGGAATATTGTGGGTCTCACAGTATTCCATTAACTTGTCGCGGGAATTCAGATCCCATTCGCGCCATGGGGCAATCACTTTAATGCCCGGCTTCAGTGCATAGGCACCCAGTTCAAAACGCACCTGATCGTTGCCCTTGCCCGTCGCACCATGAGAAATGGTATCGGCGCCGGTTTCATTGGCGATTTCAATCAAACGTTTAGCGATTAGAGGGCGAGCGATAGACGTGCCCAGCAGGTACTCGCCTTCGTAAATTGTGTTGGCACGAAACATGGGGAATACAAAGTCCCGGGCATATTCTTCGCGCAGATCATCAATGTAGATTTCTTTCACACCCAGCGCTTCAGCTTTGGCGCGAGCGGGTTCAACCTCTTCACCCTGACCGATATCGGCCGTGAAGGTCACCACTTCGCAGTTATATTCTTCCTGCAGCCACTTAACAATAACTGAAGTATCCAAACCGCCTGAATAGGCTAAAACTACTTTTTTAATTTCTGACACGAAACAAGATCCTTTGCTGGAGAAAATAAGCTGGCGATTTTACCCTAACAGGGGCAATTTTAGTATTGCTTGTGGCCAGTATTATCCTGAGGATCAAATAGCCGATAGTCGAGAGCAACAAACGTCGCGAGTTCATCATCTGAAGGAAAGCTGTAATAGGCCGCTGTGCCCTGCTGGGGCGTTCCATTGAGATACTGACCGGCCTGAACAGCAGCCACAGCCTGAATAATCTGTTCACAGCCCGCCTCGTAGAGACTCAGCACATTGAACAGATAGGATCTGTCGGTGGCGAGGGTAATTCGGGCAATAGAAATAATATCGCCGGTATCTACGCCGCTATCCTGAATAAAATGCAGGGTTGAGCCAATCTCTGACTCTTTATTTAGCATGGCCCGAAAGGTGGCCATGACGCCACGGTAGCTGGGAAGTACACCGGAGTGCAGATTAATCACCCCATGCTGGGGTATGGCAATCACCTTATCCCGAATAATTAACCCAAACCGCACAGAGATAATAAGGTCTGGCTGGCTAGCCTGAATACGTGCCAGCCCCTCTGGGCCATTCACCTTATTGCCTATATCAGCGAATCCCTGGAGCTCGCAGCCTGCGAGCTTGGCGAGATCATCAAAACTATGCTCAGCAGTGGCAAGCTGTTGTTTTTCGAAGGCGGCCAGTTCCATTAATGGTGCAGGCAGCTGTTGGTCTGCACCGACTTTTTCTGAGATGAAGATAGTTAACTGATGGTCGCCAAGCACTTTTACCAGTCGTGACAGGGCACTATGGCTGGCGAGATCTCTGTTGGTGAGGATGGTGATCTTCATTAATGGCTCTTCTTAGATGAGGGCTCCTTATTAAGGGCTCTTTTTACGCACTCTTCATTATCAGCTCTTCTTTACGTGCTTACTTTTCCACAAAACCTCGTATGAAGCCACTGTTTCCGGTAGCATTCACCCCCTAACCGGGGACACTTTTTCAATGGATCAACTCAGTATTATTCAGCCCGACGATTGGCACCTCCATCTGCGCGATCATGAGGCCTTAGAAACCACGGTACCGGCAGCAGCCCGCGGGTTTGGTCGCGGTATTATTATGCCCAACCTAACGCCTCCAGCGACGACCGTTGCTGAAGCTGGCGCCTACCGTGATCGAATTTTGGCCCAACGGCCGGAAGGTTCAAATTGGCAGCCACTGATGGTGCTGTACCTCACCGACAATACTTCCCCAGAGGAAATTCGTGCGGCCAAGGAATGTGGGTTTATCCATGGTTGTAAGTATTATCCTGCGGGCGCTACCACCAACTCTGATTCTGGCGTCACTGACTTGGCTAATATTCACAAGGTCTTAGAGACCATGCAGGAAGTGGGTATGGTCCTGCAACTACATGGTGAAGTCACTTCTATCGACACCGATATTTTTGACCGGGAGGCGGTATTTATTGAGCGTCACCTGCGTGGTCTGGTCCAGCATTACCCGAATTTAAAAATTGTTCTCGAACATATCACCACCCAAGAAGCTGTAGACTTTGTCTCGGCTGCTGGCGACAATGTTGCCGCCTCAATTACTCCCCAGCATCTACTCTACAATCGCAATCACATGTTGGTAGGCGGTATTCGGCCGCACTTTTTTTGTCTGCCGATTCTGAAGCGCGATATTCATCAGCATGCACTGATTGCAGCAGCAACTAGCGGCGATAGAAAATTCTTTTTGGGGACAGACTCCGCGCCCCATGCTCAGGGCAAGAAAGAAAGTTCCTGCGGCTGTGCTGGCTGCTTTAGCCACCATGCGGCTATTGAACTCTACGCCGAGGTTTTTGATACGGCTGGCGCGCTGGATAAACTCGAAGTCTTTGCCAGCAAAAATGGTCCCGACTTTTACAGCCTGCCCTACAACAGCGAAAGCATATTATTAAAGCGTGATCCTTGGGAGTTGCCTGAGGCAATTCCCTTTGACGGCTCGCAACTTGTCCCGCTCGGTGCGGGTACCACTCTAAACTGGAAATTGAGCCTCTAATGGAAATGCCTGTAGAACTTCTAACAAGGTCAAAAATGGCCGATCGTTTTCGTGGTTTTTTGCCCGTAGTGGTAGATGTGGAAACGGGGGGATTTGAAGCCCGCAAAGACGCCCTATTAGAAATTGCCGCTGTTATTTTGGAAATGGATTTTCAGGGTAATCTGCAAATTAAAGAGAGCTACAGTAAAAATATTGAGCCATTTCCCGGTTCCAACATTGACGATGCTGCTTTGGAATTTACGGGCATTGATCTCTACGACCCAGAACGCATGATGGAAGATGAAGGCGAAGCACTGCGTGAAATATTCCAGCCCATTCGTCGAGAAGTGTCTGACTCTGGCTGCACCCGCGCGGTGATGGTGGCCCACAATGCCCATTTCGATCTTGGCTTTGTGAATGCCGCTATTAAGCGCAATCAAATTAAGCGCAGCCCCTTTCACCCGTTCTCTTGTTTTGATACGGCAAGTCTAGCGGGATTGGCTTACGGACAAACGGTTTTGGCTAAGGCCTGTCAGGCTGCCAAGATTGAGTTCAATAATCGCGACGCCCACAGTGCACTGTATGACACGGTTAAAACCGCAGAGCTGTATTGTTCAATTGTTAATCGCTGGAAAGAATTAGGGGGCTGGCCACTGGCTGCCGCCGTTGAAGACAGTAGCGAAGAAGACCAACCCTAATAGCTAGCTCTAATAATCGTCACTAGTAACTGGCACTATTAAAGTGCCTTTATTTCTTAATCCAAAAGTCGGCTTTTTCGATGCCGACTTTTACAGGATCAAACACTGGATCTATGCCCTGATCTAACTGTTCTTCATAATCTTTTAGCGCTAATAATGCAGGCTTCTGCAGAATCAAAATAGCCACAATATTTAACCAGGCCATAACGCCAACACCCACATCACCCAACGCCCAGGCGACGGCTGCGGTTTTTAAACCACCGTACATAACCGATGCCAACACTAACGCTTTAAGGGCAAACACCAACCAGGCGCGATGCACCTTGCGGTTGATATACATAACATTGGTTTCGGCAATATAGTAATAGGCAACGATTGTAGTGAAGGCGAAAAATAGTAACGACAGCGCCAGAAGGCCACTACCAAAACCGGGCATTATGGTATCGAAGGATGCCTGCACATAACCAGGACCTGCAGCAACACCGGCCAGCCCTTCATAGATCATGGAGCCATCGGCGCCCTGCACGTTGTAAAGTCCCGTGAGCAAAATCATAAAGGCGGTGGCAGTACAGATTAACAAGGTGTCTATATACACTGAAAATGCCTGCACTAAACCCTGCTTAACTGGGTGAGTAACTTCGGCGGCTGCCGCGGCATGGGGCGAACTGCCCTGCCCAGCTTCGTTAGAATAAATTCCCCGCTTAACACCCCATTGCACGGCCATACCAATAATGGCGCCGTAGCCTGCTTCCATACCAAAGGCGCTGTTAAAAATAAGCTTAACCATGGCGGGAATGGCTTCAAAATTAGCGCCAATCACAATAAACGCAATCAAAATATAACCGGCTGCCATGGCGGGTACTGCGATCTGGGCAAAGTGAGCAATACGTTTAACGCCGCCAAATACAATTAGCGCCAGACTGACACAGAGAAATGCCACGGTGGCGATAGGCGGTATGTTCCACGCATTATCAACGGCCGACACAATGCTGTTGGCCTGAATACCTGGCAGGCAGAAACCCATAGCGATAATGGTTGATGCAGCAAATAACCAGGCGTACCAATTCTGTCCCATGGCTTTTTCAATGTAGTAAGCCGGACCACCACGGTACATGCCGTTGTCGTCTTTTTCTTTGTAGATCTGGGCTAATGTGGCTTCGACATAGGCGGTTGATGCACCGAGAAATGCTACGGTCCACATCCAGAACACGGCCCCAGGACCACCCATCGCGATGGCGGTAGCAACACCGGCAATATTACCTGTGCCCACGCGGCCAGAGAGAGACATAGCCAGGGCCTGAAAGGACGACACACCAGAGTCGGAACTGCGTCCGTCGAAAATTAGTTTCATCATGTGGCGGAAATGGCGCACCTGTAAGAAGCGAGTGCGAATGGAAAAATACAGACCTGAGCCCAAACAGAGATAAACCAATGCTGAACTCCAAACGATACCGTTTAGATCGTTGACAAATTGTTCCAAGATTATTCCTCTAGGGTGTTAGTTATTATTCTTTTTTTAAAACCGCTTCATCCGCGCGATCAAATAAAGGGGTTATATCAGCCAAGAATTCTTCGCTGGTCTGACCATTAACCACAAGTAATGTTGGGGTGGCGATTGTACTAGAGTATTGGGGGAATTGGGAGAACTCACCCCAGCGCTTCATCTGTCCCACCGTGCCCACAATCACCAGTAGACCCACAAAAGCAGCACAGCCACTCCAGCGTGATCGGGATGGAAGGTTGGTGGCCAGTGCCAGATTGGCACTCAGTAACAGGAGCAAAATACTCATGGCAACGAGCTGCTGAACCGTCTCTCCAAATAGCACCGAATTAAAATTATAACTCAATGTACTGAGCAACCATTCGCAACCGGTAAAGACTAATGACGCCAGTAATATAAGACTGTATTGACCCAGCAAATGGGCTTCCTGCTTAACGAGCCTGCCTACCAGCCCCCAGAGCATTGCGCCAACGAAAATAGCTAACTGGGCACTGAGAATAACGGGGATAGCATTCTTCCATTCCCATTCCGCCACGGTGCCGGCATAGAGCGCAACAATTTGCACGACGATAACCGTCAGCAACAGTGGCAACCAGACCGATACGCGATTAAGTTGGCTGCTGTCCCGTTCCAGTCGATGCAATAATTTGGTGGCCTCGAGAGGATGGGTGTTGGCAACAATGCGCAACCGAGTGCGGCCCACTTTGATTTCAGAACCCGAGGCTAAAACGCTCGCATCTGGGCTTGGGTTTTTTAGCACCTGCAGGCCATTCATACTGTCTAGATCGGTAATGGCCCAGCCATCCCCCGAGGCATCGAGACGCAGGTGGTTGGCAGAGATATGGGGGTCAGGTAGAACGACATCATTGTCGTAACCGCGGCCAATACTGACTTGATCGGCATCCACTTGATAATACTGGCGGCGCCTGCCGCCCCAGCCTAGCACCTCAATAATTACTGCCATTGGGACACCTCCATAAACTTGCTCGCGAAGGCCAATCCGTTATCTTTGCTTACTCCCGCCAGTGTGAAGTGGCTGATAAGTGCCCTATCTTTGTCGTCGACTGAGCCCTGTAAAAATAAAATATCGTAGAGTTCGGGGTAGTCTTTGTAGGCCCGCAGACAGAAAACGGTTTTGCTCTTGCGGCCACTGGCTCCCTTGGTAAAACCGTTGTCACATTGATAGCCGGTGACATCCTCTTCCCCGGCACGGTTGCCAGGCGCAAAATCGCCAAACAATCTTTCGTAATAGCTGTAGAACTGCCAGGGATTTAGTTTATTGGCCTCTAACCAGATAAATTGGTATTCCAAAATACCCGTGGCAAATGTCGAGGTCAGATAAATATTATCTTCACTGCGACAGGAGCGATCTGCACTTAAGAACTGTGCCTTGTCGTCTGAACTATTAGAGCCGCCCCAGCATTTAACAAAGGGCACTAGTTCATCCAATACCTTGGATTCACCCAGACTGATGGACTGCCAGTCGCGAGCCAGTAGGCGGCTAAACTTTTCTTGCTGGTCGGCCAATAGCTGCGCACCTATATAGGCTTGCATGTTTACTATGGCAGCGCCGCGGGTTTTATAGCCTGCGACCAGTGACTGAAGGCGACTAACGGGCACCAAGAAGCTCACCTGATTACCCGCCGTGGCAACATTGATACCGACGACCTGCCCTTCTCTGTCTATGGTAGGTCCGCCGCTCATGCCCGGGTTTAACGATCCAGTGAAATGCACGCGGGGATGATAGCCCGCTCTATTGATGCCGTTGTAGGTCCCAGGTACTACGGTTAACCCTAGGTCTAATGGATTGCCAAGGGCATAAACGGGCATCCCTATTTCTGGTTCTTTGGGCGCTAAGTTTATAAACTTTCGATCTAGGTCTGTGGCTTTTACCAGCGCTAAATCATTAACCACATCCACATCTACGAGACTCAGCTCACCGGTTTTATTGCTCTCGGTAAGATATTCAATGCGGTACTGCTGGGGTTCGCTCGCGGCGAGCTGGATAACATGATAGTTGGTGCCAATGAGCCCTGAGTCGTCGACGGGGAAGCCGGAGCCTATGGTGCTTTTACTGCCGGAGGTGAGATCGATGATACGAATTTGTAGAATCGCTGATTTGTAATCGGCAAAAAGATCCCGAGCCGTATCGTTTTGCCCTTGGGCCGCGCCGTGCCAGGCCAAACTAAAGAGTAAAGCCATCCTGAGCGTTGCGCCTACTTCCCTATTTTTTATCACTGTAAAAACTCCAGTTTGGTGCTGATATCCCGCTATTTATATTCGTTTTTCGAATAGGCATTATCGCAGGCTTAAGGTTTGTTCACATAGCTATTTATACGGCTCAACGCTAGAATGACGACCAATTAAATCCCCCTTTTGACAGAGAAATACAGACTCATGACTGATTCGTTTAAAGAGAGTGCTCTCAAGTACCACACCCACCCGCTTCCCGGAAAGCTGGAAATCAGGCCGACTAAACCATTGGCCAACAAAAGAGATCTGTCTTTAGCCTATTCGCCAGGTGTGGCCCATGCCTGTGAGCTGATTGTCGAAAACCCAACTGCCGTGGCCTCGGTTACCGCGAGAGGTAATCTTGTTGCGGTCATTACCAATGGTACTGCGGTTCTGGGACTGGGCAATATTGGCCCACTGGCCTCTAAGCCGGTAATGGAAGGTAAGGCTGTTCTGTTTAAAAAGTTTGCCAATATTGATGTGTTTGATATTGAAGTGGACGAGACCGATGTCGATAAGTTGGTAGACATTATCGCCTCGCTGGAACCCACCTTTGGGGGTATTAACCTTGAAGATATCAAGGCACCCGAATGCTTTATGGTTGAGGAAAAACTCCGCAAGCGTATGAAGATTCCGGTATTCCACGACGACCAACATGGCACGGCAATTGTTGCGGCCGCTGCTATCTATAATGGCCTGCGTATCGTTGATAAAAAATTCGAAGATGTAAAACTTGTCGTCTCCGGCGCTGGTGCTGCCAGTATTGCCTGCGTTGACCTACTGGTGAGCATGGGCCTGCAAAAGAAAAATGTACGCATGATCGACCGCACCGGCGTGATCTATGCCGGCCGCAAAGAGGGTATGAACCCTTGGAAAGAAGGCTATGCCGTTGAGACTAGCGACCGCACCATTGAAGATGCCATTGAGGGTGCCGATCTGTTTATGGGTCTGTCTGGCCCAGGCGTACTCAATGGTGACCTGCTTAAGAAGATGGGCGAGAAGCCGATTATTCTGGCGATGTCGAATCCAATCCCTGAAATTATGCCCGAAGAAGCAATGGCTGCGCGCCCTGATGCTATCTTGGCCACGGGTCGTTCCGACTACCCCAATCAGGTAAACAATGTTCTGTGCTTCCCGTTTATTTTCCGCGGCGCACTGGACTGCGGTGCCTCGACCATTAATGAAGAAATGAAGATGGCTGCTGTACGAGCCATTGCTGATCTGGCCACTAAAGAGACGTCCGACGTGGTGGCGGCGGCCTATGCCGATGAAGCCCTTAAGTTTGGTCCTGAATATCTTATTCCGAAAGCCTTTGATCCGCGTCTTATCGAAGTGGTCCCCATGGCTGTGGTTAAGGCGGCGATGGAGAGTGGTGTTGCCACCCGACCTATCGAAGATCTTGAAGCCTACCGCCAGAAGCTCCATGAGTTTGTGAATCAGGCCGGTCTGTTTATGCAGCCTATTATTGAAATCGCCAAAAAATCCCCGGCGCGTATTGTTTACGCCGAGGGCGAGAATGATGATGTGTTGATGGCCGTGCAGGCGGTGATCGATGAAAATATCGCCACGCCTATCTTGATTGGTCGTCGTGCTGGTATGGAAGTAAAAATTGATCGTTTAGGTCTGCGTATTGATCTGGACACAGAGGTCGAGATATTTGACCCCAGCAACAATGACAAACATGAAGCCTATGCCGCCTACTATCACGAGATGGTTGGACGCAACGGTGTCTCTGTCGATGCTGCCCGCAAGATTATGCGTGATGACAACACCGCTATCGCTGCGGTGATGGTCGCCCGTGATGAGGCCGATGGCCTGATTTGCGGCAAGGTGGGTCGCTTTGACTTCCATCTGCGTGAAATTATGCATCTGCTTGGGCCTGAGAATAAAGACCAGCTGGTGTCTTCTGCAGCTGTGTTACTGATGCCAGATGGCCCGCTATTTTTGGCAGACACCGCCATGAATATCGACCCCAGCGCTGAGGAGCTGGTGAAAATTACCGAGGCGAGTATTGATCTGGTTAAACGCTTTGGTATTGAACCTAAGGTTGCCCTGCTGTCTCATTCTAACTTTGGCACGTCGAATAATCCGTCGGCCAAAAAAGTGCGTCGTGCCGGTGAGATGCTACGAAATAAATATCCCGATCTGCAGGTAGATGGTGAGATGCATGTATTGAGCGCACTGAATCCTAAACTCCGGGATACGGTTTATTCACAGGCCAATATTAAGGGTCGCGCCAATGTGTTGGTAATGCCTAATTTAGATGCGGCAAATATTGCCATGGGATTGATTCGTTCACTGACCGATGCGCTGTTAATCGGGCCCTTTATTAATGGCTTCCGCAAGCCGGCTCACATTGTGATTCCGTCGGTTTCATCTCGCGGTATCTTTAACATGACGGCTTTGACGGTTGCTGATATTCAGGCTGTTAAATAGCTCTTTATCTAGAAGACGCTGAGGGCTCCTCTTTATCTGGGGGACTGCTCTTTATCTAGGAGACGCTGAGGGCTCTTCTTTTATCTAGCATAAGCGAGGGGCTCTTCACTGATCTAGAAGGTGCTATTTGTTTTGCAGTGAGAGCGCTAGGTTGTAGAGTTGTTTTTTATCACCGCCGGTAATTTTGGCGGTGACTGAAGCGGCTTTGGTGAGGGGTAGCTCTTTCATTAGCAGGCTGATAATTTTCTCTGCATCAACGGATATCAGATCTGTGGTGCCTGTCGCTCCACCTACTACTAATACTATCTCGCCACGCTGTTGATTACTGTCCGCACTTACCTGCTCCAATAACTCTTCTAGGGTGCCATGGAGATAGGTTTCAAATTTCTTGGTCATTTCACGGGCCATAAAGCTGGGCCTGTCGCCACCGAATACATCGATCATATCGCGGATGGTTTCGAAGATACGATGAGGTGCTTCGTAGCAAACGATAGTTTCTGTGCCTGCTTTAAACTCTACCAGAGATGTTTTGCGGGAGCTGCTTTTGGCGGGCAAAAAGCCTATAAAGCGGAAACTGTCGGTGGGTAACCCAGATACGCTGAGGGCGGAAATAGCGGCGCAGGCTCCGGGTATAGGCACTACGCTGTAGCCCTGCTTGCGCGCTTCCGAAACCAGTCTGTAACCTGGGTCGGAAATGAGCGGTGTACCGGCATCAGAAATTAATGCAATATCATCACCAGCACCGAGACGCTTGAGAATTTTATAGCTGCTCTTTTTGTCGGCATGATCGTGGTAGGCGACGCAGGGCTTATCTATACTAAAGTGGTCGAGAAGTTTTTTGCTGTGGCGAGTATCTTCGCAGGCAATTACACTGACAGACTGGAGAGTCTCCACTGCGCGGGGTACCATATCACCCAGATTGCCTATGGGTGTGGCGACGATATATAACGTACCGGACTGATTTGAATTCATGACTATAAAAGCTCTACGTTTGATTGCCTTTGCGGGGTGCATCTTAGCCTTTATTGGGGGCTGTGCGCCAACTACAGATAGGGTTATAGGCCCTTCAATTGCAACTATTGATGCGCCAGATATTTCTGTACTCGAAAAGGCCAACGAACTGCTCGCCCAAGCGGCGCTAACAGACCAGCCTGATTCCATTATTCTCGATGCTGCCAGCCTGATAGCCAGTGCCGGCGATATAGCCCAGAGTGCCAAGGTGCTAACGGCTGTTAACTCAGATAACCTCAATGATTCCGCGTTTATTGAATACAGCCTGCTGGGTATTGAGCTTGATCTTATTCTGGCTAACTGGGCTCAGGCCGCCGCCCGCTTTGAAACAGACCGTTTTATTTTTCTCAGTGCTACCTTTGACCGCGAGCTGCGCCTGCGGACTCTAAGCTTACAGGCCGATGCCAACTTTGCTCTGGGCAATTTTGAACAGAGCCTGCTCACGTCCATTCAGCTTGCTCAGCTATTTGACAGACAAAGCGATGTTCGCGACGTTCACAATAAAATGTGGCGTCAGCTCAATGAGCTTTCCTATGGATTTTTACAGCAGGGACAAAATCACCAAAATAGCCAACTCGCCGGTTGGTTGCAGCTGGCTGAACTATGCCGCAAGTATCAGAGCAGCCAGCAGGCTCAGATTCAGCAATACAATAGCTGGCAACTGCGCTGGAAAACCCATCCCGCCGCACTAGTGCCGCCGCAGCTTTTTAGTAGTGACTTTACCTATACTGCACCGCCCGCTCAGGTCGCCTTGCTGTTGCCACTAAAAGACCAATATAAAGTGCCCAGCTATACCTTACTGGACGGCTTTATGGGTGCCTACTATGAGCTACTAACTCAAGACAGCGAAAGCTATCTGCTCGTCAGTGATGCACCCAGGGTACGTATTTATGACACCTCTGTGCAGTCGGTGGAGAAGGCCTATAACAATGCGGTTGATGATGGCGCCGAGATGATTGTTGGGCCCATGCGCCAATCTGATGTTGAGGCGCTGCTGGCTCTACCCGAATTACCGGTGCCAACCATCAGCCTTAATCGTGTAGACGGCAGTACTGGGGAGCCGACAAAAAATCTATACCAATTTGGCATTTCTCCCCTTGATGAGATGGTGCAGATTGCCGATCGCGCCTGGCAGAAAGGTCAGCGCAATGTAGTTCTGGTAGCTCCGGATAATAACTGGGGCAATGATGCCAGTACATTTTTTAATCAGTATTGGGCCAGCAAGGGCGGCACTGTTTTGGATGCAGTGGCTTACCCCTCTTCGATCAATGATTTTACTCCGCGGCTAAAAGCCCCCTTACAAATTGATCTCAGTGAAGAGCGCGGCCTGCAATTAAAACGCTTTATTAATAGCCGTGTGAATTTTACGGCTCGCCGCCGTCAGGATATCGATCTGGTTGTGGTGTTGGGTTATCCGGTTAGGGCGCGACAAATTAAACCGGCATTAGATTTTTTATACGCCTCTGATATTCCCGTGGTTGCTACATCCCATGTGTATAACGGCACAGAACAGATGGGCCTGGACAGAGATTTATCGGGTGTTGAGTTTAGTGCCATGCCATGGACCTTGCCGGGTCAGATGCCCCATCAGCTAAAACCGGATCAGCGTTTGCACACGGCGTATCGCCATCTCTACGCCATGGGCTACGATGCTTTCTTGCTGCATAGAAACCTACAAAATTTAACCGCTGAACAGGCGATACCTGTTTTTGGTGCCACTGGGTTACTGTCACTGTCGGATGGCATTATTAAACGTCAGGCCAAGTGGGCTCAATTTAAGCGAGGTAAAGTCAGGGAGATTCAGCCCTAAGTTTGTCAGTGGATAGCGTTAAGATTGGAAAGCGTTGAGATTGGATAGCTTTAAGATTGGACAGCCTAGGGAATAGAACAAGACTCAGGGAGAATGCTATGAATAAGGATATCAAGAATCATTCCGCCAGAAAGGCTACCAAGGCTGAAGGCAAACCACTGCTGTCCGGTGCAGCCGCCGAGCAGATGGCCTGTGACTATCTGCGAGAACAGGGCTTAACCTTGCTCGGGCAAAACTTTCGCACGCGCAGAGGCGAAATTGATCTGATAATGCAGGATAATGGGGATCTGGTATTTGTTGAGGTTAAATTTCGACAGTCCAATGCATTTGGTAGTGCGGAAGAATCAATTACCCGCCAAAAGTGCGAACGATTAACTGCGGCGGCACTGGGGTATATGCAGCACCAGCATTATGGTGAAAACCAGGTAGCGCGGTTTGATGCAGTGGCCATTAGCCCTGAACCGAACAACTCATCTGGTTTTAAGCTTAACTGGATAAAAAATATTTTAGCCTGAATTGGGACATTATGGATCAGCAGATTTTTAAGCATTTTCAAAACGTGATTGAGACCACCATGGTGGTGGGCGATGCGTTTGCTGAGCCCATAGCCAATGCCGCTGAGAAAGTGTCGGCGGCACTTTTAGCGGGCAACAGTATCTTTAGCTGTGGGGAAAAATCTGCGATGTTGGTCGCACAGCTTTTTACTGATTATTTGTCTCATGGTTTTGAAATTGAACGGCCTGGTTTTCCAGCGTTGAATCTTAATAACATGGCTGAGGATTCTCTGGGCCAGCCACGCTTTGCTCAGGCTCTGAATACTCATGGGCGCAGTGCAGATGTATTATTGGTGGTCAGTGCGGGCGAAAATAGCCTATCACTTATACAGGTGATTGAAGCCGCCATCGAAAAAGATATGTGCGTTGTGCTTCTTTCTGCCGCAAATGACGATTTATTAGGCGCGAGTCTCGGCTACAATGATGTGCATATCGCCACGGCAGAGTTTTCTGGCCAGTTGGCGACTCAGGCACAGTTTCAAGTAATTCAGTGCGTCTGCGCACTGGTTGATCATCAGATTTTTGGAGGAGAGTAAATGCGACAGTTAACCCCCGTTTTGGCACTAGTATTTGTACTGACAGGCTGCACCACCGTGGTGAATTCAGTGACAGAAGGTCCCATTGAATATGACGGTACGGAGACCAGTGTCGGTACCAATATCAACGATATCAAGATGGACACCTATATCGGCGTCAATATTAAAAAGGCCGATCCCTCTCTTGATAAGTCCCATATTAACGTCAATGTCTTTAATGCCGTCGTGTTACTCACCGGCGAAGTTCCCAATTCCACAATGAAGGTATTGGCAGGCGATGTTGCCCGAGAATTTAATGGTGTGCGTCAGGTACATAACGAAATACAGGTAAGAGGTAAGAGCTCCATTGTGTCCCGAACCAATGACTCCCTGTTAACCGGCAAAATTAAAACTAAGATGGCATTTGATAAGCAGGTTAAAGCCACAGACATGCAGGTGGTCACCGAAGATAGCGTGGTTTACCTTATGGGTAAGGTTCGCCAAATCGATGGCGAAGCGGCGGCTAACATAGCCCGTGAGAGCAGCGGTGTTCGCAAAGTAGTTAAGGTGTTTGAATACATCGACTAGATACCCTTTAGCTATCGAGCATAAAAAAACCTCTGATTACGGTTATTAATCAGAGGTTTTTTTTGATCTCTATTTAATCGCTTAGAGCTTTTAAATTAGAGCTTTCTAGATAAGCTCAATGGCCATGGCAGTCGCTTCGCCGCCGCCAATACAGAGACTGGCAATACCCTTCTTACCGCCACGCTGCTGGAGTGCGTGAATCAATGTCACAATAATTCTTGAACCGCTGGCACCAATGGGATGACCCAGAGCACAGGCACCGCCATTAACATTTAGCTTGTCATGGTCGATATTCAATTCTTTCATCGCTGCCATTGCCACAACAGCAAAGGCTTCGTTTACTTCCCAGACATCAACATCATCCACAGTCCAGCCAACGCGGGCCAGAGTTTTATTGATGGCGCTAACCGGCGCTGTCGTGAACCATTCTGGCTCTTGGGCTGACTGGTCGTAGCCATGAATCAAGGCAATCGGTTTTAGGCCCTGGGCTTCTGCTTCGTCAGCCATCATCAACGTAAGTGCCGCTGCACCATCTGAGATTGAGCTGGCGTTAGCCGCTGTGACGGTGCCATCTTTTTGAAAGGCTGGACGCAGGGTTGGAATTTTTTCGGGTCGGGCGTTGCCGGGCTGTTCGTCGGTATCTACCAGTACTTCACCTTTACGGCTGCGAATAGTTACTGGGGCAATTTCGGTACTGAACAGATCCTTTTCAATCGCGGCATTGGCACGACGCAGTGACTCAATAGCGTAGGCGTCTTGAAGTTCACGGCTAAAGTTATATTTGTTGACACAGCTCTCAGCAAAGTTACCCATGGGCACTGCCTGATAAGCGTCCTGTAAGCCGTCGTACTGCATGTGGTCGAGCATCTCGGCACTGCCGAAACGATAGCCCTGACGTCCCTGAGGAATCAGATAAGGGGCCTTGCTCATGCTTTCCATACCACCAGCAACAATAATCTTTGACTGACCTGAGCGCAGGGCATTGCCAGCCATCATTACTGACATCATTCCTGAACCACAGACCTTATTTACCGTGCTGCAGGGCGTTGCTTTGCTAATGCCTGCCGCGAGGGCTGCTTGGCGCGCTGGTGCCTGGCCTAGGCCTGCACTGAGCACACAGCCCATAATAACTTCGTCGAGCTGGTCGGGGTTTAAACCTGCACGCTCTACGGATGCGCGAATGGCAACAGCACCGAGCTCAGTGGCGGGTACCGAAGATAGGCTGCCCATCATGCCGCCCATGGGCGTGCGAGCTGCGGAAAGAATTGCGATAGCTTGTGACATTGGAAACTCCATTTTAGAAATAACGAAAAAGGACTTACTTAACCACGCGCAATGAGGGTTTTGGCTTGCCGGAACCTATATCGGTGACCGGTTTTGACGCGGGTTTATCGGAAGTGTTTTTGACCGCTTTAGGGCCTCGGGGTGGTGCGGGAGGCGGCATGTCGTCGTCAGTCTCTGGCTCAAAGACCATTCCCTGACCGTTTTCTTGGGTGTAGATACCCATGACTGCGCCCACGGGAAAATAGATTTCTATGGGCATACCACTGAATCGAGTCGATAGCTGAACAAACTCATGATTCATTTCAAAATGACTGACGGCACGCGGCGCTACGTTGAGCACTATCTGGCCGTCAGTGACAAATTCCTGGGGTACTTCTACACCAGGATAATGTGCATTGACCACAATATAAGGGGTGCAATCGTTGTCCACTATCCAGTCAAAGAAAGCTCTTAACAGGTATGGCCTATTTGATCGCATCTTCATATTAGCCGCGAATCTCGCGTTCAAGATCAGTTAGGCTCTCTTCGAAGGAAGGACGAGCAAACAAACGATCCATATAATCAAGTAGAGGTTTAACCTGACGGTTGCTCGGCAACTCGATACCCAGCTGTGGCAAACGCCAAAGCATCGGGGCCAAACAGCAATCAACCAGAGTAAACTCTTCGTTCATGAAGTAATCCATGTCGGTAAAGATGCTGGCAACGCTAATGAGTGACTCGCGGAATTCTTTGCGGGCTGCTTCAGCTTTTTTGCTGTCTGGGCTAGCAACGATTACATCGATCAAACCACACCAGTCACGTTCAACACGGTAAATCCATAGACGGCTCTGGGCGCGGGCTACTGGATAGACAGGTAACAGTGGTGGATGTGGGAAACGCTCGTCTAGATATTCCATAACCACTTTGGATTCATAGAGAGCCAGATCACGGTCGACCAAAGTCGGCAGTGTTCCGTAGGGGTTTGCTTCAAGAATTTCTTCAGTTACGCCGTTGGCTTCGATATCTTCGATATCAACAGTAACGCCTTTTTCCGCAAGTACGATACGTACTCTATGGCTATACTGACAGGTAGGATCAGAAAACAATGTCATCGATGATCGTCGCACAACAACCTCACATTTGTAGAAGTAATTAAAAGGGCAGAATAATTCTGCCCATTGTTGATAACCTCATGGCTATCATTTTCTAACCTAAACCTATCTAAAAGGTATTAGTGAATACCTTTCCAGTACTCGCGATTCAATAGAACCGTAGGTACCAATAATAGTAGCAGAAACAACAGAACCTTCTTGCCGATTTCCTTACGTTGCTCAGCCATTGGCTCAGCGATGTAAGTCAAAAAGTTAACTAAGTCATAAACCGCAACATCATATTCTTCCGCAGACATGGCGCCAGCTTTATTGATTTCGAAACGACCGCAGGGATCATCCAGAATATCAGCGCCGGTCATCAGGTCACGTTTAATACCGCCATTGCTTGCCATTACGGGGCCAGGCATACATTCGGGCAGACCCTGTAAGTCTAGAAGCGCATGAGGCATGCCGACATCTTTAAAGACTTTATTGTTCACACCCAATGGACGTGAGGGGTCGGCATAGAAGTTTTTCAGGTAGGTATAAACCCATTCTGGTGAACGGGCCCTTGCCACTAGGGTAAGGTCTGGAGGCGTAGCACCAAACCATTCCTTAGCACCATCAGCTGGCATGGCAATACTCATCAACTGGCCGATCTTTTGGCCAGTAAATACCATGTTGTCCATCATCATCTGGTTGGGGATACCAATATCATTGGCAACCCGCTCCCAGCGAGAATACTTAAACGAGTGACAACCCATGCAAAAGTTTACCGCTAACTTGGCGCCGTTTTGCAACGAGGCGTCATTGCTAAGCTGTGCTTCAAAAGGGTCACAGTCAATAGTACCGCAAGACTTGCCACTCTCTGCGCCTACCGCTTTGATCGGCAAGATAACAAGAAGCGCTACTACTAATACTGCACCTAGGGTTCTCCAAAAGCCTATGCCGCCATCCATTGTGATGCGGTCTGGCTCTGGCTTAGTGCTTTCCATCTTGGTCCAGAAGAAGATACCAATAAAGTAGCAAAAGTAGAGAACAGTACAGATCTGCGCGAGGAAAGTACGCTCAGGCGTCGGTGCTTTCACACCTAGGTAACCGAGAATAATAAACACTGCTGGCAACATCAAAATCGCGATACGGCTAACGATTCCCTTGTAGCGTATTGAGCGCACTGGGCTTCTATCCAACCAGGGCAGCACAAACAGAATCGCAATGGCCGCAGCCATAGTGATAAAGCCACCGAGCTTATCGGGAACTGCTCTCAACATTGAGTAGTAAGGCGTGAAGTACCAAACCGGTGCAATATGCTCAGGGGTCTTCAATGAGTTAGCAATCTCGAAGTTTGCATACTCGAGGAAGTAACCACCCATCTCTGGCATAAAGAACAGAATCGCACAGAACACAAACAGGAACACCACGATGGGCACCAGATCGTGAATCACAAAGTACGGGAAGAACGGAATACCATCAATTGGATTGCCGTCTTTATCTAGGTGCTTCTTGATGCTAACGCCATCTGGGTTGTTTGAACCCACATCGTGCAAGGCAATAATGTGCATCACAATCAAGGCAATCAAGATGATCGGTAGCGCCACAACATGGAGTGACATAAAGCGATTCAGCGTAATGCCTGAGATCAGGTAGTCACCACGAATCCACTGCACTATGTCTTCACCAACCACGGGGATTGCGCCAAACAGGCTAATAATCACCTGGGCACCCCAGTAAGACATCTGACCCCAAGGCAAGACATAGCCGAGGAAGGCTTCGGCCATTAGGGCGACATAGATAGTCATACCAAAGATCCACACCAGCTCACGAGGCGCTTTATAAGAGCCGTACATCAGTCCGCGGAACATATGGAGGTAGATCACCATGAAGAACGCAGAGGCACCTGTACTGTGTGCATAGCGAATAACCCAGCCGAGATCGACATCTCGCATGATGTACTCAACCGATGCGAATGCTTGCTCTGAAGAACCTTGATAGCTCATCAGCAACCAGATACCCGTGATCAGCTGAATAACTAGAACCACCATCGACAGTACGCCGAAGTAGTACCAGAAGTTAAAGTTTTTAGGCGCGTAGTACTCCGCCATATGCCGGTTCCACTCTCGCTTGAGTGTTGGCATCCGCGAGTCTAGCCATGCGGCAAAACCTGTTTCATTGCTCATTACGCAACCTCCGAATCTATACCGATAATCACAACGTCATCCGACTCATACATATGGGGCGGAACTTCGAGGTTGGTCGGCGCTGGAACACCAGCGAAAACACGACCTGATAAATCAAACTTGGAACCGTGACAGGGACAGAAGAATCCGCCCAACCAGGCGTCGCCACCTAGGTCTACGGCACCAACATCTGGCCGATACATAGGTGCGCAACCGAGGTGCGTACAGAGTCCAACCAGAATTAAGTACTCTTCCTTACCGGCTAATGTGCGGGCATCGCCAGCGACATATCCGGGTTGCTTAGCACTTTCAGAGTCAGCATCCGCAAGAACGCCCTCACCGATTGAACTAATCATTGCCAGAGACTCAGTGTTCCGACGAACGATATAAACAGGCTTACCACGCCACTCGACAACAAGGCGAGCGCCGATTTCAAGCTTGGAAATGTTTACTTTAACTGGGGCACCAGCAGCTTTCGCTTTTGCACTGGGCTGCCAAGAGGAAACAAAGGGTATCGCTGCGCCTACTACGCCAGCACCACCTACGACAGAGGTAGCACCAAGCAAAAATTTGCGGCGACTATGGTTGACACCGTCACTAGTCATGACGTTCTCCCTAAAACTTTAAAAATGGAATACAAAACGCGCGGGCTCGCGCGTCAATAAAAAAGGCGCTGAAGGATAACGGAAAGCGCTTTTTTACGCAATAGCGGCATTGCTGCGAAATAGGTTAAACGCTTGATTTTTAAGGTAAAAAAAAGACAAAAAAAAGCCCGACCAACCGGTCGGGCTTTTCTTTTAATGCTTCGATTAACGCTTGGAGAACTGTGGACGCTTACGCGCTTTGTGTAGACCCACTTTCTTACGCTCAACCTGACGTGCATCACGAGTCAAAAAGCCTGCTTTTCGCAGTGATGGACGTAAATTTTCGTCGTAGCTAACTAGCGCACGGGCAATGCCGTGGCGAATCGCGCCGGCCTGACCAAAGTTACCGCCGCCAGCGACAGTAATGTTTAGATCAAACTTCTCAACCATATCGACAACTTCGAATGGCTGACGAATGATCATTCGCGCTACTTCTCTACCGAAGTAAACTTCAATAGCACGACTGTTAATAGTGATGTTACCGCTTCCAGACTTCATGAAAACGCGGGCTGCTGATGTCTTTCGACGTCCAGTGCCATAAAATTGTGTATCTGCCATGGTCGCCGTTCCTTACAGTTCGAGTGTCTGAGGCTGCTGCGCAGTATGGGGATGATCCATACCAGCATAAACCTTGAGCTTTCTAAACATTTCCCGACCGAGAGGTCCGCGGGGCAACATTCCTTTTACTGCTGACTGGATAACACGCTCTGGCGCTTTATCGATCAACTTTTCAAAAGTGATGTCTTTAATGCCACCTGGGTAACCGGTGTGGGAATAATAAATTTTACCTTTGGCTTTATTGCCTGTTACACCGATCTTCTCAGCGTTAACAACGACAATGTAATCACCTGTGTCGACATGAGGTGTGTATTCCGGCTTGTGCTTACCGCGCAAACGGGTAGCAATTTCCACGGCTAAACGACCTAAGGTTTTACCCTCTGCGTCTACGACATACCAATCACGTTCTACTGTTTCTGCTTTAGCGCTAAATGTTTTCATCTTATCCTGCCTGGCTTTTGGGGGATCCCAAAAAAGGGTGCGAATTGTAATGACCACTGGGGCGTTGTGCAAGTGCTCTTTACTGTAAAGTTTAACTTTTTCACGGCCGATGCGCTCTGGCCAGATATTCATGGCTCTGCATCTCTAAAAGTCGGCTCTGAGTACGCTGAAATTCAAAGCCCAATCGGCCACCAGAATACAGCGTTGGCAGGGGCTCAGCGGCAGTGATGGCAAGTTTTACATTGCGATCGTAGAATTCATCCACCAAATTAATAAAGCGACGCGCCGCATCATCGTTAACACCCCCTAAAATGGGAATATTGCTGATTAGCACCCCATGAAATTCTCGGGCGATATCAATATAGTCGTTTTGGCTACGCGGACCTTCGCAAATTGCGGCGAATTCAAACCACACAATATCTTCGGCCAGCTTGATCACAGGAATTGGACGACCCTCCACTTCTAGGTCGACCCCCTGTTTTATTTCACCCTCTACGGGCACCAATCGATCGAAGATATCGCTAATCGCCTGCTCGGCCGTTTTATCTATGGGTGAGTGATATAACTCAGCCTGTTCGAGGGCGCGCAACCGATGATCAATGCCCCCATCAACATTTAGCACAACACAGCGTTCGTTCAGTAGTGCAATGGCCGGCAGAAATCGCTGGCGCTGCAAGCCATTAAAATACAGATCGTTGGGAATAATATTGGAGGTTGCCACCAGGCACACACCACGGGCGAAAAGTGCTTCAAGGAGCATACCCAGAATCATAGCGTCAGTAATATCACTAACAAAGAACTCATCGAAACAGATAATGCAGGTTTCACCGGCTATTTTGTCCGCCACTTTCTCGAGAGGATTGGCCTGGCCCTTAAGATGCTTTAAATCCTGATGAACGCGGCGCATAAAACGGTGAAAGTGCACACGCATCTTGCGCTCAAACGGTAGGCTCTCGTAAAAATTATCCATAAGGTAGGTTTTACCGCGACCCACGCCCCCCCAAAAGTACAGGCCTATTTCAGGCTGCAGCTCCGGCTTATAGAACCTGCTGACTAGACCGCGCAGCATACCGGCCTGAGTCATGCTCTGACGGGCCACCAAGCGCTCATAGAGGCCCTCTAAAGCATCCACAGCCGCTTCCTGGGCACTGTCTGCAACAAAGCCTTCGCGAGTCAAATCTTTAAGGTAACGTTGCTTGGGGGTCGTCATGCAATTCTAAACGGTTGTCGATAAGCGCGAACTTTAACCAGCAAATTAATTGGTTACAACCAAAACTCTCGGACGCCATCACTTAAAATCTGCGTTATAATCATCAGTAAGCACTGAATAGAAAACTGCAGCTGATCGCAGTCGCTGTTCACAAGCAATTAATAAGCACTTAAATAACAGGGGAAATAACGTTGGCTACACTGACCGTGGTACTTGTAGGGGCTGCATTCTTTTTAATCGGCGCCGCTATTGGCCATCTCTACTCGCGCAAAACCCAGGGGGGCGTTAGCTCCACAAGGGATCTCGAGAAGCAACTAGAGATAAGCGAGAAAAAGCTTCAGCGCTACCAGCAGGAAGTCACCGAACACTTTGTCACTGTGTCGCACCTGACCACTAATATGGCCCAGAGCTATCGCCATATTCATGAGCATCTGGCCACCAGCGCCATTCGCCTGGCCAGCCCCGAGGTTGGACGCCAGCTGCTTAAAGCCGGTGGTTCTGATCTGTCTATGCTCGATGCCGACGGCAACCCTCTCATTAACGCCGAAGATATTCAGCCGCCCAGAGATTACGCCCCCAAGGTACCAGGCGGTATTCTGAGTGAAGAATACGGTCTGGACGATAACGACCTTAGTAAAGACCATCCAGATGCGGCCAATGGCCCTGGCGATATAGAGGATGATGAAAATAGCGATCCGACACTGAATGTCAGCTAAACGCGAATAAAAAATCTACTTTGGCAGACAGGGAGGTTTGCTATCAGCACAGCCGCCTTTTCAGCCTACCTAAGCAACGCAGCAAGTCTATTACTGCCAGGCTCATGCACGGCCTGTAAGAGTCATTTAAGCCCCACCAATCAATGCCTGTGCGACGACTGCATCAATGAGCTGCCATGGCTCACCAATCAATGTAGTCGCTGTGCCCTGCCCCTGCTGGAGCACAGCAAACCTGTTATCTGCCCCGACTGCCAGAAAAAACCGCCACCGTTTCGGCGCTGTGTCGCGGCATTCCATTATCAGAACCCAGTGGATAAACTAATAGCAGGGATCAAAACTAATCCCCATGCTCCTGAACTGCTGCAACTATCAGGGCTGCTGGCAACCACCATCGCTGACAGTTACCAGAACCTCGATATGCCCCAATTAATTATCCCACTGCCGCTTCATTGGCGAAAATTAACTCGCCGAGGATTTAACCAGAGTTATAGCATTGCCAAATTACTGTGCCAGCAATTACCCGGAACGGAGTTGCGCAATGATATTTGCTATCGCCGCACCCATTCCAAGCCGCAGCACCTGCAAAGCAAACCACAGCGGCTACGCCTGATGCGCAATGCCTTTGCAGTTAGCAATCGAGTAGATGGTCTAACAGTGGCTATCGTTGACGACGTGGTCACAACCAAGTCAACGGCTATGGCCGCGGCCTCCAGCCTCTTAAAGGCAGGGGCAAAGTCGGTTGATATCTGGTGTATTGCAAGAACAGGCTGGCATATTGCCGCGCCCTGACTCAGAATGCGGTCTATGAATAATCCCAGTAATAATTCTCAAACCCTCAGTGACAGCGTTTGGCTGCACATTGTCCAGGAAGCCGGAGTCACGGCCAAAACTGAGCCCGCACTAGCCAGCTATCTGCAGAGCACGATATTAGATCATGGCGATATGGGTAGCGCACTGAGCTTCCATCTATCGACCAAGCTGGCCAGCACAGCTACACCAGCAAAGATGCTCCGGGATATCATGGATGGGGTATTTGCTGATCCCAGCGTTATTGGCTGCGCGGCAAAAGATATTCAGGCAACCGTAGACCGTGATTCCGCCTGCGATCTTTACAGCACGCCCTTTCTCTACTTTAAAGGATTTTTGGCACTGCAGGCCTATCGTGTGGCCCACCGTCTGTGGCTGCAAGATCAGCGCTCACTGGCTCTGCTAATCCAGTACCGCATCTCAATAAAGCTGGCCGTGGATATTCATCCGGCAGCTGTGATTGGCTGTGGACTGATGATTGACCATGCAACAGGTCTGGTGATTGGTGAAACCGCGGTGGTTGAAGACTGCGTGTCCATTATGCAGTCGGTTACTCTGGGTGGAACCGGCAAAGTGAGCGGTGACCGTCACCCCAAAATTCGCAAAGGCGTGTTACTGGGGCCTGGGGCAAAAATACTGGGCAATATCGAAATTGGTGAAGGTGCCATGGTTGCCGCCTCCAGTGTGGTACTTAAGGCTGTTGAGCCCCATGCCATTGTGGCCGGCGTGCCTGCCAAAGTAGTCGGCCATATGGATATTGATGAACCCTCAAAAGCGATGAATCATTATTTTAAGTGCCCGTAGCGAAGAATGCCGTAGCCAAGGGTCACGCAATGTAAGGCTTCTCGCCGCTAAGAACGCGACCAACTAAACGGCATTACCTGATCGAGGGACTCAGCGCCCTGCAGCTGCATCAATAATCTATCTACTCCCAGAGCTACCCCAGCACAGGCTGGCAACCCGCAATCCAGTGCCGCCATCAACTTCTCATCTACGGTTATTTCTGGCTTGCCATGGGCATGACGCTGCTCGCGATCCTTATCAAAACGCTGGCGCTGTTCTCTAGCATCGGTCAACTCCCTATAGCCATTAGCCAGCTCCATTCTATTGAAGAAGGCTTCAAATCTGCGACTAACAGACCGACCCTGAGCATCCAGATGTATCTGTGCCAAGGCAGCCTGACAGGCTGGATAATCGTAGATAAGCACCAGACCATCCGGCAACTGCGCCTCTACTTTGAGACTAAACAGCAAATCAAGACAGTTAGCGCGGCTTTCCTCAGCCCAGCTTTCCGAGCCCAGTTCCGCGGCCATTTTCTGTAAGGTTCCAAGCTCTGTACTATGAGGGTCTATTGCAAAAACAGACTTAAAGCTGTCTGCATAGCTGACTTTGGTGACAGCAAGTGAGGCCTCTGAACGGGCATTGGCAATCTGACTAATCAGCTCTGCCAACTCATCCATTAGCTGATGCTCATCCCAGCCACAGCGGTACCATTCGAGCATGGTGAATTCTGGATTATGACGACGCCCTATCTCGGCATCACGGAAGGCTTTGCCTAGGCAAAAAATATCACCAGAGCCCGCTACAAGCAGCCGCTTCATAAAGTATTCAGGAGAAGTTTGTAAGTACGCACTATTACCGGAAACCACGGCATTAATGCTTTCTATATTGCTATCTGTCACAGTTGAGCGTCCCAGAACAGGGACATCGACCTCAGGCACCTGACGCTGCTGAAAGAAACTACGCAGACTTTGAAGAAGCTCGCTGCGATCACGCAACGAGCTAATATTTATGCCAGGCTGCCAGTTATCAGCCACTATTCTTTGACGCGGCCCTGATATTCACCGGTACGTGTATCGACCTTAATCACATCACCCTCATCCAAAAATAACGGTACCTTAACCACAGCACCAGTGACCAACTTGGCTGGCTTACTGCCACCCTGTGCTGTATCACCGCGCAGACCTGGGTCTGTCTCAACAATGACGAGATCCACATGATTGGGCGGCACCACAGACAACGGAGAGCCGTTGTACAGCGTTACCACACAGACATCCTGCTCTCGCAACCACTTAATAGCGTCACCAACAGCTTGCTCGGTGGCCTGATGTTGCTCGAAGGTATCGGGTTCCATAAAGTACCAAAAGTCGCCATCTTCGTAGAGATACTGCATATCCATATCGACTACGTCAGCCCCCTCTAAGGACTCACCCGATTTAAAGGTTTTCTCAAGTACTCGACCGGTCTTCAGATTGCGCAATTTAACGCGACTAAACGCCTGACCCTTGCCCGGTTTAACCAGCTCATTCTCTAGGATCGAACAGGGATCCCCGTCGAGCATAAGTTTTAATCCGGAGCGAAATTCATTGGTAGAGTAATTAGCCATTGCTGTCTGGTCTCGAAAATTATAAAAGCGTCATGATACCCGAAGTGACGACCGTTTTGACCAGTTTTGAGGGCTGGTCGACCATTTTCCGGCAACCTAAGAATAAAGCAGGGCTGAATCGGCTAATGCCTCGCAAAATCTTGACTACAATATAGGTTACGAGAAGTAGGTTACGACGAAGGGTTAAGAGAGCTGGGTTACCAAAAGTAGCCAGCAAGACAAATATTTTTAAGCTGAGAATCAACAAGCAATTCTTAAAGGACTAACAAAAGCACATTTATGGGTTTGGTCAAGGACAATCATCTTTCCGTACTACTGGAAAAAATCAATCCAACTGCGGAGCCAACAGCGTCCGTCAGCATTGCAACATCTGCCGAAAATGGCCTTAACGTCGACAGCAGCAACAGCGCCCAACTATGGATTACTGAGCTAAAAGCAGCCAGCACTGTCCAAAAAGCCGTCGAGCTGTATAAGTCTTTACCGCAAATTATCAGTCTGGATATTGCCCCTAATAGTAAGTTCACTATCCTCGAAATTCTCTACCCAGAAGTGACCCATTGCACAGCACAGCTGCTAAGCAACCAGCTTAACCAGGACACGGCCAAAGCCGTATCCTTAGGACAGGCACTGAGCCGCCACACCTACCAGGGTTACAAATCTTTGGCTCACCAACTTAGTCGACAACTTGATCTCCCGGAACTCGAACAAAAAAAAGGGCAAAGGCAAAAGAAAGACCTACAGATTACCCAACAACTCGGCCAATGCCTGTTTCGCAGCTGCCAGCTCCTCGCTCAGAATCAATTTGATAGCCTCAGCCATTACCTCGCTAGACCCAGTAATTTTTGGCGTGACCTGCACACTTTATACGCAGCCGCCTGCAAGCTGAATATTGAGCATAATGATTTCAGCGACAGCAATGAGGCTTCACATTCAATTCATACGATTTACGTAAAACTGCTGCTAATTAACTGCACCAGACCCAATCACTTTTCAAATTATGAATTGAGGTTTGTTTTTAATGAGCTGGACTTCTGGTCTTCTCTGGCCGAATTAGAGCCCGGTTCCACAGGGGGCCTATTTGTCATCGACACGGCCAGTAATATGGGTCCTATCTATGCAACAGGATTTAATCCCAGTCCGAACAATCTTATTTTAGATACCTTCAATCTGGTAAAATTTTTAAATAGTAGCCTCACCGAACGCGCCAACCACAATGTTTTTTCCGATCGTATTTCTAGACGTGTTATTAAAGACTTAGCCCGCCAGTGGGGAGAGAAAATACTTCGCCAAGAAACCCATATTAAAGATCGCGCCAAAGTAAATATTGCCTGCGGGATTACGTCAACACTGTGCATGCTGTCTAAAACAGATTCCTTCGAAAACTTTCTCAAGCTCTGTGGGCAATCCCCATCGTCACAGCCTGCAGAGAGTTACACCAGAATCAGCAACGATATTTGGAACACTGGGCCGGCCAATATTAACCAGCATCAATCGCAGCCCTCAGATCCCGTTATCTATGCCGCAATGCAGCGGCGGCAGGCGCGACTTAAACTAGTGAGCGGGCTTAGAGTTAATACCAGCCTAAACGGTGCCTGCATTGAACTGGTAGAGGAACAGACTGAGATGCAGCCCGGCAAGCCTATTGCCTTGCGCGCTAAAGGCACTCAGCGCTGGGCAGCGGGGATTATCCGCTGGAAGCAGATCACACCGTCTCTAAGCACATTATGTGGGGTTCAGTTTCCAACTAAATACTGTATTCCTGCCGCTATTCGCGGATTCAGGCGAACACAAAATTCTGACCGACAATTTATGCAGGCTATTATTTTTAGCCGTCAAAAAGATCTCAGCGAAGAGACCACATTGATTTGCCCACCCCTGCGTTATACCAAGGGTGCGAAAATTCAGCTACTCACAATCAACAATCAATACACCGCAGTTTTACTTGAAGAAATTGAAACCACCGAGCATCTCTCTCATTTTAAAATAGCGATTTATTAATTATGTTTTCTCAGGATCCACTGAATATATTGATCGTCGAAAAATCCCATGACGAAGCAAATCGATACAGTAGTATTTTGCGCAGCGCTGACTATCAGGTAGATGCCAAACTCGCAGGCAATGAAGAAGAACTGCAAAAGTATCTGTCCATGCGCAACTGGGATCTATTAATCGCACCCATGAATTACGGGAATCTCCCCGTGCAAAATATTTTCCAGCGCATCCGTCGCAGTGAGCGCGATATTCCAGTTATTTTGATCAATCCTGAATATGACCCTCTCAGGCTTATTGAGGGCCTTCGCCTAGGTGCTCAGGATGTAGTGGTCGAGGATCAAGACCAACATTTAATTAGAGTAGTGGCACGCTCATTGGCGGGTGTTTACGAGCGCCGCCAATGCCGAGAATGGGAACGCAAACTGTCCCTGGCCGAAAAACGTGCCCAGTACCTAATGGATATCGCCCGTTTCCCCATTGCCGTTGTTCAGGAAGGCACCTATGTCTATGCCAATGAAGCCTGCGCGGCGGTGTTTGGCTTTGCCGAACCCGATGAGATGCTATGCCTGCCTATTATTGACAATATCGCCGCCAGCGATAGAGAAAAGTTAAAAGCCTATATGGTGCCATTAGAGGCTAAAGACGAAATCATTCCCTTCGAAGCCGTGGTCAAAACCGTCGATATTGACGGCGCTGAGCTCAGTGCCTTTCTGGAAATCGGCCAGATTCAGTACGAGGGCGAACCGGCCCTGCAATTTACTATTAACAAAGACAAACTGTTCGATGCCCATATAGAGAAAACCGAAGAGTCCTCGGCAACGGAATACAGCGCTATCCAGCCTCAGCTGGTTTATGAACTTATTAGCCGGGCTATTAGTAAGTCGGTGCAGACCGGACAGGACAGTATTTTACTTAATATTCAGATGGATCGATTTAGCCAGCTGAAGGAAGATCTTGGTATTGCCAAAGCCGAAAAAATTGCCCATTCACTGGTCACCTATGTGGTTGATATCTTTAGCCATAATGTTGACTGCGGTCGTTTGACCGAAAATTCATTTATTGTCACTTTGGCTGAAACCACCGAAGAGCAGGCGCTGGTAATTGCTGCTGATATCGCCCAAAAAATCAGCCAGGAACTCTTTGATATCGATGACGAAACCTTCTCTTTGACCACTAGCATTGGCGGCACCTTACTCAATGAAAACGTGCCCTCGGTCGAACGGGCACTAGCCCGTAGTCAGGAAGTGGTAGATGAACTGCGTGACGAGCAGGGTATTGGTAATGGCGCCAAATTCTATATGCCAGACATACATTCTAATGAGGTTTCAGACAATGAAGCCGTCATCATTACCGCCAAGCGGCTACTCGGGGAAGAGCTTTTTTCAATCCGCTATCAACCCATTGTTGCGCTCACTAGTGGTGGCAGCGGCAAGGAATACTACGAGGTAATTCTCGGGGTAAACAAGGCAGTACCTGCCAACGAAATTCCCACAGATTTTATCAATGATCTGTTTAAGTCCGAGATTGCCTCAGATGTAGATCGCTGGGTGATCAACAAGGCTCTGGCCTCTCTTTCTGAAAAACTAAAGGTCAATCCAGAGACCCAGCTGTTTATCAATATCAGCACCCAGTCTTTTTCCGATGATACCTTTTTACCCTGGCTTAAAGAGGCCCTTGAAAAAACCAAGCTGCCCGCTAATGCGTTGATTTTTCAGTTCCGGGAAATTGATGCAGTGCGTCATTTAAATCAGGCCGCGGCTATTTCTGATCAGATGAAAAAGGTTGATGGGCAAATTAGTATTGCTAACTTTGGCCTGGCGATTAATCCCCTTAAAACATTGGAGCGGGTGGCGGTGGATTTTGTAAAGATTGACCGCCTGATTGTCGAGAAGCTCGATCAGAGTGGCGATGGAAAAGCGGAGTTCCAAGCATTGATGGGCGGCATGACGGGCACTGGTGTGGATGTGATTGTGCCGTTCGTTGAGAAAGCCAATATCTTGCCGATTCTATGGCAGCAGGGTGTTCAGTATATTCAGGGGCACTATGTTAAAAAGCCCTCTTTTGAAATGGATTATGATTTCTCTGAAGGGTCCTAATATCTCGAAAGGCTTTTTATTTTAAGACGCTGATGGCTCTGCCCTTTTTTAGGAGCCGCTGAGGACTCCTTATTCGGTGCCGCTGAGGCCTTTGTTCTTTATTAAGAGCCGCGGCTCATACCTAATTTAATCACCAAGGCTAATAGTATCTTTGTCGGAATAACCCAGCAGATAGAGAATACCATCAAGACCTACATTTGAGATCGACTGTTTAGCCGAGGCTTTCACCAGAGGCTTGGCTCTAAAAGCAATGCCCAATCCAGCGATCGCCAGCATGGGTAAATCGTTTGCACCATCGCCCACGGCAATTACCTGCTCCAGACGCAATCCTTCTTTGGCTGCAATCTCACGGAGTAATTCTGCCTTACGCTGGCCGTCAATAATCTCCCCCTTAACGCGACCTGTCACTACACCATTCTCAATATCCAGCTCATTGGCGTACACATAGTCGACGCCTAAAATCCCCTGAAGATAACGGCCAAAAAAGGTGAAACCTCCAGAGACAATGGCGGTTTTATAGCCCAGCTGCTTAAGGGTTTTAATCAGATGCTCAGCCCCTTCGTTGAGGCGCAATCTGGCGGCGACAGTCGCCAAGACATCCGCACTCAACCCTTCAAGTAATGCCATGCGCTGGGTAAAGCTCTCTTTGAAATCTATCTCGCCCTGCATGGCTGCTTCGGTAATCGCGGCAACCTGCTCACCCACCCCCGCCTCTATCGCCAGCTCATCGATAACTTCGGCGTCAATCAAAGTGGAGTCCATATCGAATACCACGAGCTGTCGATTGCGACGGAAAATATTATCTTCCTGATAGGCGATATCAATATTATGCTCACCTGCTAACTCCAGCAGGGAATTACGCAGACTGGTGGCGTCGTGAGCCTGACCACGGGCAGAAAATTCAATGCAGGCTCGGCCTAGCTGATCACTTTCGTTGAGCTGTACACGGCCGGAAAGGCGGACTATTTTATCGATATTCAGTCCCTGCTCACTGGCAACCTTAGTGACTGCCGCCAAATGACAGGCATCAATTTTGCGGGCCAACAGAGTCACAATATGGCGAGGTTTGCCCTGCTGCTCTACCCAATTCTGGTAGCCGTCCTCGGTGATCGGTAAAAACCGCCCAACCATATCGAGTTTATCAAGGCTGGCGAGCACTCCATCGGTTACATCGCTGGTCTGTTCGCTCCGGGGAACGGCGGCAAGAATACCCAGATTAAGTTGATTGTGAATAACGGCCTGACCAATATCCAGAACAGTGACATCGTAGCGAGCCAATACATCGGTCACAGCACTAGTCACGCCCGGTTTATCCTGCCCTGACACGTTGATAAGTAAAATATCTTTCACAGATTGCCGCCGCCGTTATTTTTGAGGCCGCCATTATAGTAAAGTTGTGGGAATAGGATAGAATGCGCGGCTAATTAAATTCAATTAAGTTCAGGGAGCACAGGATGCATCGTCAATATTCGATGGCTAAAAAATTACCTGCAGTCGTGCTCTGCGCCAATTTAGTACTTGGATTATTCAGCTGGATTGTCTTGTCTACCCAAACCTCCAGCCTTGCCAATCATGCCGTTGCCGACAAAAGCCGAACCTCCATTGGCCAGCTAGTGGAACTGATTCGCACCCCCTTATTTAATGATGACACCATCAGTGTTCAGGTTGCCCTGCGCAGCGCGACAGAGGACCCGGTCATATATAGCGCCAGCTTCTACAATGTGAGCAATGAGCTAGTAACCCAGAGCAAACAGTCGGGTGAGACGCCAGAGAATATGGAAACCGTCAGCGCCCCGGTCGAGCTTCAGGACACCCAGGCGGGAACCGTTTATATTGAAGTCAATAGCCAGCCAATCTACAGCCAGTACCGCAATATATTTTTGAGCTGGTTACTGCTTTGGTTTCTGTTTACAGGCGCCACTACCTATGCCAGCGTTAAGTTTGCCGAACAGTTTGCCCGCCGCCTACGCATTTTGACCAACCGCTTGCCGGGTAATGCCGAGTCGATCGTAGATGAAATTAGTGCCCTAGAAGCCCGTATCCAGCCACTGTTATCCACAGGCGGTCAGACTGACGAACATGTTGCCAGCGGCTATTTCTATTCTATGGTTACCGCGACCATCAAGAACCGCCAGCGGCTTAATAAGCAGCTCAACCGCGAGAACCTTGAGCTGCTATTCGAAAAAATTGATTACTGTACCTCTCGCGCGCTAGAGCTCTATGGAGGCCAACGAATAGAAGGTTCAGACGGCAGTATCTGTTTTTATATTCGCTCAACCCAGAGCTCTAAGCAGCATCTGTTGGTCTGCCTGATGGCGGTGTACTCATTGCAACAGTTACTCGAACGACTGGGCGCTAAACTGGGCGTGGATCTCGATATTAATTGGACCCTGTGCAGCGATAACCTACCCACATTACCCCTATTCCGGCATCACGAAGGAATGGCGGCACTTAAGCGTAGCTCGGCTGAACTTGCGGATAGACTTGAGGAAGGGGTGATTGCGATTTATTGTACGGAATACAATATTGAAGAACTTTCATCGATAGCGCGCTTTCAAGCTGATGAAAATAACTGCTTTGTTTTGCAGGGTTTTCCAGAAGGGCGTCAGAAGCTGTTAGAAACACAGATTGTGCACCTAGCCGGCGTCTGTTTATAAGCTCCCTGATTAGAGCTGCCTGATTATAGCCCCCTGAGTTAAAGCGGCTTAGGCATCCTCCGGATCTTCCAGACTGAGATGCGAGGTGTCTATATCCAATGACGCGACCTCGGAGTGCTCCTCAGCATTAAGAACATAGGCCCCCGTTGGCTCTGCAACCATTTCTGCAAGAGCAGCCAGTTTCTCTGGATCTAGGGCAGGCGCAGCCCCCTCACCAGACTCGCTTTCCTGCTCAGGCAGCACATTGGCACCCAGTGGCGCCATCGACAGAATTTGAGGTTTCACAACACAGGCAATCACTTCCGCGATGGCACCGGCATGCTCCATCGCGCAAAGAATTTTATCCGCACTGGTGATATCTGTATTGCGCTTAAGATAGGGGGTTTGACCTGAAAAAAGCCGTTCTAGCTTGGCCTTATCCAATTTGAATATTGCACCGACACGCTGCTTTACCTGTTCGACATTCTGACCCGCCTGAATCTCACCGCGAAACAAAATATCAAATAGCTCAGCGTCTAACTCTGCGTCTAACTCTAGTTCGGATTCTGACATGCGCTTTACGTCTCCTGACTGGCAATGTTCTCTAAGTATTGGAACAAATTTTCAGGAAATACAAATTTTTCAGGCAAATAACAGTAACTCAGTCACATCTTTGGGGCTGAAATTCAGGGAGGTCTATGTATTCAGGCTTGGGAATCTTGCTCCAGATGCTGATCCATCTCCAATGCCGGGGCTTGCTCACTGGGACGACCGACTATCTTTGCCGGCACCCCTGCCACAGTGACATGGGCAGGCACATCGTCAAGTACCAGACTTCCAGCACCTATTTTGACCCCATCCCCGACAGAGATATTACCGAGGATTTTAGAGCCCGCACTGATCATGACGCCATTGCCAATATGGGGATGGCGACTGCCACCTTTACAGCCGCTGCCACCCAGCGTTACCGAGTGGAGAATAGAAACGTCATTGCCAATAATAGCGGTTTCGCCAATAACCAGACCCGTGGCATGGTCGATCATAATACCCGAGCCCATCTGTGCCCCTGGATGAATATCTACAGCAAAGGTTTCAGAAATTTGGTTTTGAAAAAACAGCGCCAGCGCACGGCGATCCTGCAGCCATAGCCAATGGGAAATTCGCTGTAACTGAAGTGCCTGAAAGCCTTTGTAATAGAGAATTGGGGTTAAATGACGGTCACAGGCGGCGTCGCGCTCAAAAGACGCTTTGATATCGAGACGAATACTTTCCCCTATAGAGGCATCTGCCTGTAAAGCTTCTGCAATCACCTGAGATATAGTCTCTGTAGGCAATGCAGGGCTGGCTAACTGCTCCGCCAGGTTATAGCTAAGCGCTGTATCTAGGCTGGGGTGATTAAGAATCGACCTCTGGAAAAAATGCTCGAGCACAGGCTCTTCGACCGCCGCTTGCTGTGCCTCGCTAACAATAATGTCCCAGATTGGGTCAGTATTTTTCATTCTGTGTCATTCCTGTAAAACCATTGAGCCCAAAAAAACCCGATTAAACCTGAACAAAGCGCCGAACAATCTCATCGAGATTCTCCAACACCACATCCAATAATAATAATTCGCTGCCGGCAAGTCGCTCGGCAATCACATCGGCACTATGCTCTCGGGCATAGATGTCTGCAATGGGCGCATAGCTCAGATGCCAACGCTCTGGAGCAACACCACCCTTATCCGTGCCATAGGGACGATAGAATCCGAGAGAGTCGCCATCAAAAGACCTGTCCAGCCAATCATGCATGGGGGCAAAAATCCCAGCGCCCTCGACTTCTTCGGGCGTCAGCTGTATCTGGTAACCCTCAGGCATCGCCGCGGCATCATAGACATCAAAGTCAGTTCCCCAATGATGCCGTGATGCACCCGGAAGCGCTGACCAACGCAATACTGCCTGTATCTGATCCCAGGGGCTCAGCGCCTCAAGCACAATGGGATTACCCGCCTTATCAACCACTGGGCGCAATCCTGACAGTTTGCCATTCCATATATGTAACTGGCGTTCAAAGGAGCGAAAGCCACTGCATATTTGTAGGTCAAAGCCCTGCTTTGCAGCCTGAGCCTGGAGCGCAACAAAAGGCTCCACCACCTGAGCATGAATCATAATGGGCTGGGCAGGATTCAGCCGGCGCAAATGGCGCTCAGTGGAACCCGTTAAAATATCATGATCAGCCATATCAACAATGCCTTTGAATAGGTGCAGAGTCTGTTGCGTGAATGGCCAGAAGTAAAGCGACGGTTAAAAAATCCCTACTAAAAAGCCCTGCTAAATATTCCTACTAAGGAACCGCTAATTAAACTGTCAGAGACTAAAGTTCGGAGAGATTAACCACTCCAGTGCGATTCAACAGGATTGGCATAAACCGATTGCCCTCATGGAGCTTCACCTCTAGTTGGTATTCAACCGCATGTGCATTGGACTTCATTAATTTATGAAACAGCGAGGCACCGCCGATAAGATCTCCCGTGCAATGGGCTTTAAATGTTGACTGGCCCAGAGCCGGTACTATAAATGGCTTTTCAATCACTCCCGCTGCCACACGGCTATTTTGCAAGTAGAGCCGAAAAGAACCTCCCTCAATATCCATCTCTGAGTTATTGGGGTTAATCAGCGCCATGGTAACGCTAAAGCGCGGCGCCAAGCCCTGAGACGGCAATAGCGCCAGGTCAGACAGCAGCACATCTGGCGACTGCTGCTTTAAGTTAGTACAGCCCGAGGTCATCAACGCAAGTAATAAAATATAACCAGAGATAGTCTTACTCTGTAATAATCTGTCCATTCCTTGATCCCTTTTTATTTTGTTAGTACTAACAATTGCCGTCCTGGGTTAAACAAAGTTACTCTATCAATATAGTTGAAATTTTTTTTGTTGCCCGCATCTATAAGGCTAAGACGAACAACCACCCCAATCTGGAGAACGATTTGTATAGAATTGGTTTATTCCTCGCGACTAACCTGGCGATTATTGTTATTGCCAGCATTTCCCTGAGACTGCTAGGGGTTGAGAGTATTCTTGCCGACAATGGCATGGACCTTGACCTAAAAGCACTGCTGATATTCTGTGCTGTATTTGGTTTTGCCGGCTCGCTGATATCCCTGCTGCTATCGAAATTTATGGCCAAAATGTCGAGTCGTACGCAGATTATTAAAGAACCTCAGAACGCCCAGGAACGCTGGTTGCTGACAACGGTCGCAGAGCTCGCCAAAAAAGCCAATATAGGTATGCCTGAGGTGGGTATTTTCCCCGCGCAACAGTCAAATGCCTTTGCCACAGGCTGGAACAGAAACAACGCACTGGTTGCCGTTAGTGCAGGCCTTCTTGAGCGGTTTAGCAAAGACGAAGCCAAGGCAGTATTGGCCCATGAGATTGGCCATGTTGCCAATGGCGACATGATTACCCTGGCTCTGGTGCAGGGCGTGGTTAACACCTTTGTTATGTTTGCCGCGCGCGTGATTGGCTTCTTTGTTGATCGTGTGGTGCTCAAAAATCAGCGCGGCCTTGGCCTCGGCTATTGGATAACCACCATTATCGCTGAGATCTGCCTAGGTATTCTGGCCTCAACCATTGTTATGTGGTTTTCTAGACAGCGTGAATTTCGCGCCGACAAAGCTGGAGCGCAACTCGCTGGCCGCACAGCCATGATTGGCGCGCTACAAAAACTACAGGCGGAAACTCAGGCCCAGGTGCCTAGCCAGATGCCCGACACCATGACCGCCTTCGGTATATCCAGCGGCTGGAAGCGTAAGAGATCAAGATTATTTATGACTCACCCCCCTTTAGAAGAGCGCATTGAGGCCCTTAAGTATGGATAAGCTAGACCGAGAAATTCCCCTGTGCAATCTTGACGACCTTGAAGAGCAGCAGGCCATTGAATTAACCATTGATGATCGGCGCCTATTTGCTATTCGCCAAGACAACCAGCTGCATGCCTATTGGAATATCTGTCCCCATCTGGGTGTCCCACTAAATTGGGCACCGGATAAGTTTCTTGATCTCGACAACGCACTGATTCAATGCTCGTCCCATGGCGCGCTATTCCATATCGACAGTGGCGAGTGTATTGCTGGGCCCTGCACAGGGCAGCACTTGCAGCCTGTGACACTGCGCACTGCCGAAAAAGACTACTTTGTGGTCGCGGATCAGCCTCTTCCCGCAGCTCCCTTAAATCTTAGAGAGCAGGCATTGGCAGATCTTGAAGACAGCTAACAGGACTCTGCAGGCGGATTTCTTCCGGGGTTAATGTTGCCCGCCAGGCAACAACCTCGACCCCTGCGGCGATGGCCTGGGCCATGGTCGCAGCATAGACTGGGTCTATGTCAGCGGCGACTTCCACCCGCTCAACGCCACTGAGCTGCACACAAAAAAACAGCACTGCGCGATGCCCTGCCGCAACCATAGCCATTAACTCTCGCAGGTGCTTAGTGCCGCGGCTGGTCACAGAATCAGGGAACATGGCTAGACCCTCGCCCATATCCAGAGTGACATTTTTAACCTCGACATAGCAGAGCCCCAGATCGGAGTCATCAGTACCCAGCAGCAAATCAATGCGGCTTTTTTCCTCCCCGTAACGCACCTCGGTGCGCAGCTGGTCATAGCCCTGCAACTGGGGAACTAGGCCTGCCTCTATTACTTCACGGGCCAGATGGTTGGGTCTTGAGGTATTCACCCCCGCTAGAGCACCATAGCTAGTGGTTACAATTTCTAGGGTACCGGGCAGTTTGCGCTTGGGATTGTCGGACAATGAGTACCAGCAGGGTGCGCCTTCGACCAAACAGTGCTTCATGGATCCAGTATTGGGGCAGTGCAGAGTAAGAAGATTACCCTGCTGATCAAGGACATCGGCAAAAAACCGCTTGTAACGTTTAACAAAGGTGGCGGGAAAGAATGCTGGGGTGTTTTTCATCGGTGCTGTGGACCCTAGTAATAACGCGTAATGGCTTTATGTAACAGTAAAAATATCAGTGTCTGGGGAAATTCTACAACAATGGTCTACTATTAGTTGGCTGATTATTGAAAATTTGACCCCCTGTAATAGAAATTTTATAGGGCTGAAATGGAAGTTTTCCTTGATATATTGGTCGAATATCTCTATAACGGCCAGTCCCGTTTTTTAGCTCAAAATCAACAACGGATTTGATGAATGCCAACAACAAAAGAAAAAACAGTAAAAAAGCCAGCAGCCAAGTCTAAAACGGCAGCTAATGCGTCTTCAGTGACTCTTCACGGTCTTGCTCCCTATGTGGAAAAAAAGAACGAAGAGTACATGAATGAGCAACAGCGTGAACACTTCAAGCAGATCCTTAAAGCTTGGCGTCACGAGCTTATGGAGGAGGTTGATCGTACGGTTACTCATATGAAAGATGAGGCAGCCAACTTCCCAGATCCCGCTGATCGCGCTACTCAAGAAGAAGAGTTTAGTCTTGAACTGCGAACCCGTGATCGCGAGCGCAAGCTTATTAAGAAAATTGATAAGACTCTGTTGCGCGTGGAAGAAGACGACTACGGCTTTTGCGACCAATGTGGTGTTGATATCGGCATCCGCAGACTCGAAGCTCGTCCCACTGCAAATCTCTGTGTGGATTGCAAAACTCTTGATGAAATCAAGGAAAGACAGATTACCGGCGGCTAGTACTAGCCGCTTGGATGCCTGTGCAAATTGCTGCACAGGTTATTCTGCTTCTTATTTATGTCAGCCTTAAGCCGTATTGGGCGCTTCGCTCCCTCCCCGACAGGCCCCCTTCATTTTGGTTCTCTGGTCAGTGCTCTCGCAAGCTATTTAGATATTAGGCAGCGCGGTGGCCGTTGGTTAGTGCGCATCGAAGATATAGACCCCCCCAGAGAAATCTCAGGCGCCAGCGCGGCTATATTGCAGCAGCTCGACGCACATGGCCTGCACTGGGATGGCAATGTGCTCTATCAGAGCGAACGCCTTCCCAGCTACCTTGAAGCCCTTGACCAACTCAAACAAAAAGACCTTATCTATTACTGCCAATGTAATCGCCCGCGCATACAGCGGTTGGGTGGTATTTATGACAGCCAATGCCGCTACTTGCAGCTCGCAGCCAAAGACAACGCCATCAGGTTTAATGTTGGCGATAGGGTCGCATTCCAAGGTAAAAGAGAAGCCGCAGCGTACCTAAGTTTTACCGACCAGATTATGGGCCATTACCAGCAGTGTTTACGGGCCGAGGTGGGAGACTTTGTTTTGCGTCGACGAGACGGCTTATTTTCCTATCAACTCGCCGTAGTGGTCGATGACCAGTATCAGGGCATCACCCATATTATGCGCGGTTCAGATTTACTAGATTCGACCCCGCGACAGATCTACCTCCAGCAGTGCCTAGGTTACTCACAGCCTGAATACGCGCACCTGCCTGTGGCCATCAACCCAGACGGGCAAAAGCTCAGCAAGCAGAACCATGCGGCAGCATTGGTGCCCGGCAATGAGGCCCACAATCTTTTTACGGCACTGGTTTGGCTGCAGCAAAAACCGCCAGCGGCGCTGGCCAAGCAGTCCATCACCGAGATACTCGACTGGGGCATCAAACACTGGTCCCTGGCAAAAATACCCGGCACTTTGGGAATGGCTGCACCCCAAGAATTCTAAAGTAACCTGCGGGTCGGCCCTGAGAAGGGTTTGCTTTGCGGTCCCGGCTTGCATACCATCGACAGCCCGTTTACCAACGATGAACCTATAAGCTAACCCATGCTCAATTATCGACTTGTCGCCACCCTTCTACTGCTCTGCACCGTGGTTTTTCCACTGGCAACTCAGTGGGCCATTGAACCAGATGGCAGCTGGTTTAGGCCTTTTGTGGTCTGGGCTATGGTGGTCTACGCATCGTATATAGTGCAGCGGGGCAGGAAGTTCGATGAATCTTGAGATCGCACTATCCACCGCCTGTATGCTGGCCCTTGCAGGACTAATTACGCGCTTTCTGGCGCTGCGAAGTAGTGGCGACAACCATCTGGTACTGGTGCTGGCGTTATTTTCTGGCACCGGCGTGCTTCTGGCCATGGGCTCCATCGAAATGGCGGGCCGTTACGGCTACAGTATTATTTTGGCGCTGATTGGCTTTACCCTTATTTTTATTTTTTCCCCCTTAATATTTTTCCCGATTCGCCGGCTCAGTCAGATTATTCGCTTTGCAACACCAGTGGACTTTTTAACCTACCGCTATCGTGGAAAAAGTGTGGCTGTGGCGGCCTGCGTCAGTTTGATTTTTATCGCAATCCCCTTAATCTTGGCCCAACTATTAGCCATTGATTCGGTTGTTCGCTTTCTGTTTGGTCAGACCATTTATAGCCTGCCACTGCTAGCCATGATTGTTATCTACCTCAACCGGCGCTCTATTTTGATTGGCGTGGTCAATCATCTAAGCTGGATTATGGCCGCGGCCGGATTACTGCTAATACCTGCATTGGGACTTGCTGCCTGGAGTTCGATTCAATCGGTGTTCGGCAGTGTCGGTGAGATGAATACCTGGGTCGTAGATAGCGGCCAGCGCTTTGTCGTGCAGCGGATGGATTCCTCCTACAGCCTGTTTACCATCTTTTTAGCCGCCAGCTTTGCCCTGCCTATCAACTTCAGTATTCTGGTCTCGGAAAATATTTCTGATCGCCAGGCAAGTACCACCGCCTGGGCCTACCCTCTGCTGATACTGCTGGCCTGTATTCCTGTTTTTCCATTACTGTGGAGCGGCATTGCGGTGCAGTCTTCGTCGCCATTGCAGGAGTATCTATTCGCCCTGCCAGCACTCACCCAACATCCTGTGATTGCAGGCCTGGGTGCCGCCAGTATTATTTTGCTGGCGATTGCACTGACCTGCAGCCTCACCCTAACCATATCCAAGATCACATTGAACAGTTTTGTACTTCCGAATAAAGACCTACAGCAGCAGCCCGCTCTTTCCGACTGGATTAATAGGCGCCAGATGATTATCGCCGCGACGCTATTGATTGCCTGTTTATTGCTAAGTTTGGTGATCAAGGGTCGTAGCATTACCGATTTTTATCTGGTTGGTCTCTCTGGGTTGGCCCAGCTAACCCCCGGAATGCTGGCCGTTATCTATATTCCCAGAGCTAATCGTCTCGGCTTTATTGTCGGCTTAAGCGCCGGCATGCTGGTATGGCTGGTAACCCTAGCCCTGCCCCTGCTGTTTGGAGACTGGAACCTAACGGTGCCCTGGGTTAATAACACTGTCACCTTTGGCATGCAGAACTGGAATATCTGGGCCATTGAAGCCCTGCTATTGAATGTCACCCTGAGCAGTATTTTTTCCCTGTACGGCAAGATGGACGAAAAAGAAAAATACTATGCCGCGGTGTGCATGGCGGACAATATCTATATCCCTGCCCGCATCGAAATAAGCCAAAAATCGGTATCCGAAATGCAGGCAAGCTTGCGTCTAGCACTCGGAGATACTGCCGGCATTGAGATGGAGCGAGCATTAGAAGCTACAGATTGCGATCGCTCTGACACCAGACCTGGGTCATTGCGCAAGATTCGCGACAGTATTAACGCCTCATTAAACCTGCGTTACGGCGTGCTTGCCGCAAGCAGGATTATGCAGCAGGCCATGCCGATTAACCTGGCCGCCAATAAAGAGCCCGATGATATTTATCGGGTTGAATCAGTGCTGGCGATTCATGGTGACAGTCTCACCGGCATTGCCAGTGAGCTGAATAAGTTGCGTGTCCACCACCGTGAGATTTTGGATAACTTGCCCATCGGGATTATTTCCATCGACCAGACCGGTGAAGTACTCAAGTGGAATGCCAGCATCGCTGACTACACCAATATCAGCCCCGAAGTCGCCACGGGTAGCTCAATCAATGATTTGCCTGAACCCTGGTGCAGCGCCATTGGCGAATTTATCCATAGCGGCGAAAAGAGTATCGACAACCTGCGTCTTGAACTAGACGGCCAGGTGCGTTGGTACAGCCTGCAAAAGTCTGTGGAACAAAATATTGAAGGGGCCAGTGCCGATATTATTTTACTGATCGAAGATCACACCAAATCAGTGGTACTAATACAGAACTCTATCGACAACGAACGCCTGGCATCTGTGGGTCGACTGGCCGCCGGGGTGGCCCATGAAATTGGCAACCCGGTCACGGGTATCGCCTGTCTCGCACAGAATTTGCAGCATGAAACCGAGCCCGATCAGATCGCCGAATCCGCACAGCATATTCTGGCCCAGACCGAACGCATCAATCGTATTGTGCAGTCCCTCATTAATTTTTCTCGAGGTGATCGCGCCCTACAAAAGCCGGTTGAACAGGTGAACCTTTATGATTCTGCCACAGAAGCCATACAGCTACTCGCACTGGGCACCGCCACACCGGAGGTTGAATGTGTCTGCAATATCGACAATCAGCTAATGATCACCGGTGACTACCATCAGCTGATTCAGGTATTTTTAAACCTGCTAAGCAATGCCCGAGATGCTTCCCCCCTTGGTGGTCAGATTATTATCAATGCCACAGCCGAGGCCAAGCAGGTTCGAGTGACCATCAGCGACTCTGGCACCGGCATTGAAGAGGGTATTTCAGGGCGTCTATTCGAACCCTTCGTGACCTCTAAAGATCCAGGTCAGGGAACCGGATTGGGGCTTTGGGTGGTGTTTAATCTGGTGCAGCGGCTTGGGGCTGAGGTATCAATTTCGAGTCCGGCAGAAAATAGTCACTGCGGCACTACTGTGACCCTTATTTTTCCACTATCATCGCCGCCATGAGTAACAGCAATCCTAAAAGCATCCTAATCGTAGAAGACGAAGATATTATTCGCTCGTCTCTGCGCAAGCTGTTGGAGCGCCATCATTATGAGGTCAGTGAGGCAGTCAGCGTCAAAGCGGCCAGAGAGTCTTTTAATCTTAATAGTTTTGATCTGATCATTAGTGACCTACGCCTCCCTGGCGGTCCGGGAACCGATCTTATTAACCCGGCAGGCTGTGTGCCTGTATTGGTCATGACCAGCTATGCCAGCCTTCGATCTGCAGTTGAAACCATGCGTCAGGGCGCCGCTGACTATATTTCCAAGCCCTTTGATCATGATGAGATGGTCAGTGCGGTCAAGCGCATCATCAATGAGTCAAAGCAAGATGTGGATTTGGCGATTGCCGAAAACCAACTACTGATGGGTAGTAGCTCAGAGATTCTCAAGATTCTACGTACCATAGATAAGGCCGCACCCACCGCAGCACCCGTGGTTATTCAGGGTGAGAGCGGCACGGGTAAACGTATTATTGCCGAGATTATTCACCGCGCCAGTGCTGCTGCTGAGAAGACCTTTATGGCCATCAACTGCGCCTCTGTTAATGCTGTGCAGTTTTCTCAACAACTGGAACAGCTAACCGAAAAACCCTTAGGCACATTATTTTTAGCCAATATTTGCGAGTTGCCCGCTGCGCTACAATCTCAGGCCATGCAAGCCATACAGCAGCACAGCACCCTTCGCTGTATTGCCTCAACCTCGCTTGATTTACAGGCATTGAGTCAAGCCGGGAAGTTTCGTAAAGATCTTTTTTACAGCCTCAATGTGGTCAGTATTCAGGTGCCTCCCCTGCGCCACCGCGCCACAGACATTCCCAACTTAACCCAGTATTTTCTCGACCAGTACTCTGTGGAACTTGGTTTTACCGTAGACCTATCGCCAGACGCACATCAGGCCTTAGCTGAGTACAGCTGGCCTGGCAATGTCCGTGAATTGCAAAACATGCTCTACCAAGGCGCTATATTGTCGGAACCTGGCCAGCCTATTACTGCCGCATTACTCGGCATGGGTTATGAAGAAGATCAGCTTGAAGACGAACCTGACATAGGGCAGCTGCAGCCCGGTGCCAATAACGACGCGCCGGCAGGACTGTCCCTAGAAGATTATTTCACCAGCTTTGTCTTGGAAAATCAGGAAAATATGAGTGAAACCGCACTGGCTCAAAAGCTGGGGATTAGTCGAAAATCTCTATGGGAACGACGTAATAAGCTTGGCATTAGTCGTAAAAAATCAGATTAAGCCCGATCTATAGGGTTATTTGTTGGGCTTTTTACTTAGGTATGTTTCAAAAAGTAACAGTTATCTAGGATCTATGCTCAGTTAAAAAATAAACCCAAAAAACGCTTGTAGCCAGCGTAATTCTATTTAGAATAGATCCACCAAGACGAGTTCTTGAGTAATAATAACAATAAAAAATAATAAAAATTGGATGGATTGCGAAAGTGTTCTGGGGGCTACAGCTTTAGGGCTTGAACTTTAAGAACCATTGAAAGGGATTGTCTTAGGGCAATCCCTTTTTACTTTTCAGCCTCAGTAGAATTACACATACCTGGCCGAGCGCTATCTCCCTTCAAGCTAATCGCTACAACCTCCACCCCTTCTAGCCGTATCCTTAATCCAATGCTCCCCTGTTGTGCGATCCTCTGGTAGACTAACGCCTTTAAATCATCTATCGGCACGCTGTACATGCTGGAAATTATTAGTAGGTTCTTCGATAAGGGTCAGTCTCAACGAGATACTGGTGAACCCGTTATCGTCACGTCTGAATATCATTCGTTATCACCCAAAATGATCAGCCGCGATGCTCGCAAAGTGGTCGAGGTTTTACAGGACGCTGGATACGAAGCCTACGTTGTGGGTGGCGCCGTGCGTGACCTGCTGCTGGGACTCAAAGCCAAAGATTTTGACGTAGCCACTGATGCCAAACCCGCCGAAGTAAAATCATTATTTAGACGCTCAAGGATTATTGGCCGTCGTTTTCAAATTGTGCATGTGCAATTTAGTCGCGAAATTATTGAAGTGACAACCTTCCGCTCCAATGAAAACAAATCTAACGACAACCGAAAAAACCATCGCCAGCAGACCGATAGCGGCATGCTTACGCGAGACAATGTATTTGGCAGCCTCACCGATGATGCAAGTCGCCGCGACTTGACCATCAATGCCATGTACTACGATCCAGGCGACAACAGCATCCACGACTTCGCCGATGGTCTGGGTGATATTGAAAAACGCATTATTCGTATTATGGGTGATCCCGCCACAAGGTTCCGTGAAGATCCAGTTCGTATGCTGCGAGTGGTGCGTTTTGCCGCCAAGCTCGGATTCACTATCGAACCTCGTACCGGCAAGCCCATGCACAAGCTGGCAGCTGATCTGGAACATGTTTCGCCACCCCGACTGTTTGATGAAACCCTCAAATTATTTATGAGTGGTCAGGGCCTAGCCTCTTTTTGGTTGCTCCATGAGTACGGCTTATTCGAGCGTATCATTCCCCAGGTAGGCGGGATGATGAAAGACACCAATGGCCTTACTAGCAAGCTAATTCAGCAGGCATTTACCAATACTGACCTGCGTATTCGCGCTGAAAAACGTGTGACGCCAGCCTTTATCTATGCCGCATTACTCTGGCCAGCCGTGCAAAAACTGGCCGCCCATTACCGCGACCGTGGCAACTCGGCAGCCTATGCCCTGAGTAAGGCCTCAGGTGAAGTAATCGCCAAACAGATTTCTATCACGGCTATTCCCCGTCGCTTTACCATGCCCATGCGCGAGATCTGGGACTTACAGCTACTGTTACCCCGCCGAGGCGGACATCGGGCCAAACGTCTCGCCGAGCACCCACGCTTTCGTGCTGCCTATGACTTTGTGTTACTCCGTGAACAGGCCGGTGAAGAGTTGAGCGGCCTAGGAGACTGGTGGACTGCGTATCAGGATGCCAGCGAAGACATGCAGGAACAGATGTCTCGCACGGTTGGCGACCCCGGCAGTAATCGCAAACGTCGCAATCGGCGTAAACCAAAGCCCAGCTCTACACCAGAGTAGCCGCGTTATGGCTGAGGTATATATCGGGCTGGGCAGCAACCTTGAAGGTGATGCCGGCAGCCCCGTAACTCAGCTAGACCATGCCATCGACAGTATTTCACAGCATCCAGATATCCATCTTATAGCGGTGTCCAATCGCTATCAGACCCAGGCCATTGGCCCCGGTAATCAGCCTGATTACATCAATGCCGTGGCATGTCTTAACACCCAACTCTCACCCCTAGACCTTCTAGCCTGCCTACAGCAGATAGAACAGCAGCAGGGTCGAGTGCGCACCATTCGCTGGGGAGCCAGAACCCTAGATCTGGACATTCTGCTCTACGATCAGCAGGTTATAGACAGCGAACGATTGACCATCCCGCACCCCAGAATGCATGAGCGCGCCTTTGTGCTGGCCCCTCTTCAAGATTTAGATGCCAGTATTGTCTTGCCGACGGGTGAAAACATCCTCAGCCTATTGGCAAACTGCTCTGACCAAGGTATCGTAAAATTATAGAATTCGGATTCAGCAAAAACCTTGGAGGGCAATGTGGAACAGAATAGTCTCAATGATTTAGCACTTGATCTCACCGCATCGACCATCCCCAGCTACATTGCTATAGAAGGCCCAATTGGTATTGGTAAAACCACACTAGCCAAACGTTTGGCCCAGACTTTTAACTATGAAACACTCCTTGAAGAAGCCGAAGAAAACCCATTCTTAGAACGGTTTTATCAGGATCGTAAGGGCAATGCTCTGCCCACTCAGCTGTTTTTCTTATTTCAGCGTATGCGCAAATTACAGGATCTGCGTCAGGGTGATATTTTTCAGCAGGTGCGCGTCTCGGATTTTCTGATCGACAAAGACCCGCTTTTTGCCAAGGTCACATTAGACGACGACGAGTATCGCCTGTATCAAAACGTCTACGACAACATTATTACCGACCTGCCCAAGCCGGATCTGGTGATCTATCTGCAGGCACCCACAGAAACCCTTTATGAACGTGTGCAGCGCCGCGGCACAGCGATAGAAAAGCCCATAGAGCAGGCCTATCTTCAGCAGTTAAACGACGCCTACACCCAGTTCTTTTACCATTACAACGACACGCCATTACTGATCGTTAATACCGCAGCAATCAATCTGGCGGAAGGTGATCTGGATTACGAAAATCTAGTAAAATACATAGTCCAGCTAAAGTCGGGTCGTCATTATTATAATCCCCACCCTATTGCTCGCCCCATGGCAGACTCTATTAAAAGCCCTATTAACCAATTAGCCACAGGCTGATCTCTTGTCATAATCGACGAAACCCAGTAACGTGGCCGACTCGCAGACCTATTGAGGCTTCAAGTTCACAATGAAAACCACCACCATTAGCAGTTTGAATGCCATGAAGGCGGCCGCTGAAAAATTTGCCGTTATCACCGCCTACGATTACACCTTTTCGCGACTCATCGAAACCGCCGCTATAGAAGTTACTTTGGTCGGTGATTCACTGGGCAATGTTATTCAGGGACGTGACAGCACCATCCCTGTAACTGTCGACGAAATGGCCTACCACACCGCCGCAGTAAAGCGTGGCAACAGTCGCACCTTGCTGGTGACAGATATGCCCTTTATGTCTTATGCCACCGAAGGCCAGGCCATGGATAATGCCGCGGTACTGATGCAGGCCGGCGCTCAGATGGTCAAGTTAGAAGGTGGAGAATGGCTGGCGGAAAGTATCTATATGCTCAGCGAGCGAGGTATTCCCGTCTGTGGTCATGTGGGTCTAACCCCACAGTCCGTGCATAAACTCGGCGGCTATAAGGTGCAGGGTAAAGAAGAAGAGGCCGCAGCGCAGATGATCGCTGAAGCTAAGATACTTGAAGAAGCCGGTGCCGATTTAATGGTGGTGGAATGCGTGCCCTCGTCTCTTGGCCGTGAACTATCGCAGGCATTAACCATACCGGTGATCGGTATTGGTGCCGGACCAGACACCGACGCTCAGGTGCTGGTACTTCACGATATGCTGGGTATTTCCCAGCGCCTACCACGCTTTTCGCGCAACTTTCTTGAGACCTCATCAAGTATTCAGGATGCCATTACCGACTACGGCAATGCCGTTCGCGATGGCAGCTTTCCCGCAGCAGAACACTGCTTTAAGTAACCCTTTAAAATAAGAAGAATAACTATGACTGCATCAATTTACGACTTCAGCGTACCCACCAGTAAAGGCGACGAAAAATCTCTTGAAGACTATCGTGGCAAAGTACTGCTGATTGTTAACACCGCCAGTAAATGTGGTTTTACGCCCCAGTACGAGGGATTGCAGGCACTGCATGAAAAACACAGCGAGAGCGGTCTGGTGGTTATTGCCATGCCCTGTAACCAGTTTGGCAAGCAGGAGCCTGGCAGCAATGCAGAGGTTCAGGAATTTTGTCAGATGAACTACGGTTTGAGCTTTCCCGTGATGGGTAAAATTGACGTCAATGGCCCCAACAGACATCCACTTTATGCCTACCTAACACAACAGGCCGGCGGCGTTATTACCGATGGCATCAAGTGGAATTTCACCAAATTTTTAGTCGACCGTGAAGGCAACGTGATTAAACGATTTGGCAGCATCAGCAAACCTGCAGACATCGCCAAAGATATTGAAGAGCTGCTTTAGCCGCGAGCTGTTTATTAGCTGCCGAGCATTCTACTAAGCCGAGTTCTCTACTAGAGCACTCGGCAACAGCGTTCCTTTTAATTTGAGCCTTACTTAGACTTAAGTGCCGCAAAGTAAGCCTTCGCTGCCACATTCACTTTCGGTGCCAGATACAGCGCCGAAATCATGGTCGGTATTGCCATGGTGGCATAGGACGCCAGAATCAAACCATTGACGATATCCATAGAGACCACCGCACCCACAACCAGCAGGCCGAGGTAGATGGGCGAATAATAATATTGGCGCTCAACCCCAATCAAGAAGCCCATGCACTTCACACCATAGAACCACATGGTAACCATGGTGCTGAAGCTCAACATGCCCACCATAATCAATAATAGGTAGATACCCGTCACTGGGAATACCTGCTCAATTGCGCGAGCGGTCATGGTCACACCCTCAAGACCAGAATCATTGTCCCAGACACCGGTGAGTAAAATAATCAACGCGGTACAGGTACAGACCACCAGCGTATCGATAACCGGCCCAACCATCGCCACAATACCCTCTCTAATCGGCTCGACTGTTTTAGCCGCACCATGGGCCAGAGATTCGGTACCAATGCCCGCTTCATTACTGAAGGCGCCTCGGCGTACACCAATTAAAATAACCGCACCGATAGAGCCACCTGCAGCGGCTTCACCGGTAAATGCGTCGCTGACAATCAGCCATAACATGGCCGGAATTTCTGAGGCATAGGTGTACAGCACCGTGGCTGTCATCATTAAATACATGACTACCATGGTAGGTACCAATCTTACGGTCAGGCGTCCGATACGCTGAATTCGACCCGCCACGACCATAGCCACCAACACAGCTACAATGGAACTAGACACCAGATCAAAGGTGAAATGCTCCTCAGGGGTTGCCCAGCCAGCGGGAATAGCCACCACGTCTCTAAGCAATTGAATAAATTGATTGGCCTGAAAAAGCGGCAGCGCGCCTACCAGACAAGCCACAGCAAATACGGCCGCCAGTGGATACCAGCGCTGGCCCATTCCCTGAGTAATCACATACATAGGGCCGCCATTGACCACACCATCCGCATCTGTCTTACGATACATAACCGAAAGTGAGGCTGTATAAAATTTGGTGGCTACACCAACGATCGCAGTGACCCACATCCAGAACACAGCACCAGGACCACCAATGCTAATGGCAATAGCCACACCGGCAATATTGCCCAGGCCAATAGTGCCAGAGAGCGCAGTGGCTAACGCCTGAGAATGGGGGATAAAACCCGGATCATTGGGATCGCTGTATTTGCCCCGCAGTAAATCAATCGCATGGCCGAAATACCGGTAGGGCTGAAAGCGGGAATAAAACATAAAGAACACACCCCCACCAACCAGCAAGATCACCAGCGGCGTGCTCCACATCATGTCTGCCCAGGCATTAAAGAAGTCTTCGAGTTGCTGTAATGAAATCATGAGAGGTTTATTCTTATTATTTTAGGGGTTAAACAATTTTCAATCTTTGGGCTTCACGTATAAAACCAAACTGTGGCCCACTAGCTGATAGCCATTTTGGGTGGCAATTCGCTCTTGGATTTTTTCAATCTCAGCATCGTGAAATTCGATCACAGCGCCTGTCTCTGTGCAGACCATATGATCATGGTGCTCGCCGCGATCAAGCTCATAAACGGCGGGGCCGTTATCAAAATTGTGTCGCTCGATAAGGCCAGCGGCCTCAAACTGAGTTAGCACTCGGTAGACGGTTGCTATACCCACATCTTCCGCCGCATCACGCAGCGCCTGATAGATATCCTCTGCAGTCATATGCCGGTCAGCGCAGGTCTCAAGGATCTGTAAAATCTTGATTCTGGGTAATGTGACCTTTAGGCCTACTTTTTTTAGCTCCTGGTCTTCTGGAGTCATAGTTACCTCTTCTCTATGGGATGTGCTTTAGGTATTATCACCGTTTGCGGAACCAACTGGAAGCCATCAATGCGAATAGTTCTTACCTTACTGATTAGTTTTACACTACTTACCACTGGCTGCAGCTGGGTCAAATTTCCTAGCGTGCACAAAGTTGAGATCAAGCAGGGTAATATTGTTGATCAAGAAATGATTGATAAGTTGCTCCCGGGCATGACCAAGTCGCAGGTTCAGTTTGTACTGGGAACACCGTTGATCGCCGACACCTTCGATCAGCAGCGCTGGGATTATTACTATAGCCGCCTGTCGCCAGAGAGTGTCACCACCGAAGAACGCGTAACCATTTACTTTGATGCCGAAGGCAATCTTGAACGCATGACTGGGGACTACTTACCTACTGCGGCCATCCCTGAAGAGCGCTGAAACGCCCCCAAAATCTGGATAGTGACGTTTAAGAATACTAAAAAGCAGGCCTAAGCCTGCTTTTTTTTGTGCTCGAATTTTGAGCGTATGATTAGGGCTTCCTTAAGCTTCTTTTCTAGGCTTCTTTTTTTGCCTTCGCCTCTTCCGCGCGGCGGCGCCTGACTTCTTTGGGATCCGCAATAAGAGGCCGATAAATTTCAATACGATCTCTCTCACGCATCTTATAGGCCGCCGGTTCATCTAAGCCTTTTGTCCCTAAAACCTGAGAAAATATCCCCATCTTGTCGCTATTTACATCGATCTGCGGATATGTCGTCAATATCCCGGACTGCTCTACCGTCTCTAAGGCTGTTGTTCCTACAGGCACGGACAGTGATAACAATGTCTGCTTTTCCGGCAGCGCATAGGCCACCTCAACGGTAATCATACTGCTCTTAGTTTCAGTGCTACTAGCTTCAATAGTGCTAGTCTTAACAGTGCTATCGGCCATCATGACCCTCCATAAAAACTTTGTCAGCGCGCTGGCACAGAGAGTCGACTAAATTATTAGCCACCCCTGAAAACAGATTAGAGGCCGCCAGACCCAAGCCTCTATTCTTAAACTCAAATTCCAAATCCAAAGATACCTTAGAGGCTTCCTCGGTTAATGCTGTAAAGGTCCAGACCCCAAGAAAGGTTTTAAACGGGCCATCCTCCAGCGTCATCTCTATACTGCCGACCCCATCAGCATTAGCTTCATGCAAATTATTTCTAGTCATCAAACTAAGTTTCACCCCCGCCTTCTTGAGATCAAGGCGAGCCAACATAGTGCTGTCGCTGTGCTCAAATACTTCAACGCCATGACAGCCATCCATAAACTCTGGATAGCTTGATACATCATTGACCAATGAGTACATAGCCTTGGCCGGATGCATTACCAGCGCTGAACGCTTAATTGTCGTCACAGCAAATCCTAGGAGAAAAATTTATCGACAATGCCCATCACAAACACCGCACTGATCGCCACAGGTGCAATATATCGCAATGTGACTTGCCACAGTTTCATTACCCTGGGTGATGTACCCGCCATCTGGGCATCGATCAATTCCTTTTTCATCGCATAGCCAACAAACAGAGCGATCAAAAGACCTGACAGGGGCAACATAATATTGGCCGTTAAGAAGTCGAGGAAGTCGAAAATGGTAAAGCCAGCCAACTTTATATGAGACCAGACATTAAATGACAGCACAGAACCCAGACCCAGTAGCCAGGCAAAACCAGCCAGCAGCAGGTTGGCCTGCACACGCCCCATGTTCTTAGCTTCGATTAACCAGGCAACACAGGGTTCCAACAGAGAAATAGCCGAACTCCAGGCCGCAATAGACACCAGAACAAAAAATGCCGAGCCAATTAACAAGCCGCCGGGCATACCGCCGAACGCGATGGGCAGGCTGATAAACATCAGTCCGGGGCCGGCACTGGGTTCGATTCCTGGGGTGGCAAAAACAATCGAGAAAATAATCAATCCAGAGACAATCGCAACCAGGCTATCAAAAAATGCCACGATCAAAATGGTTTTACCTATATTTGCGTTCTGGGGCATATAGGCGCCGTACGCCATAATCGCACCCATACCAATACTCAGGGTAAAGAATGCCTGGCCCATGGCTTCAAGCACGCCCCGCCAAGTCAGCAATTCAACATTAAAGTTAAACAGGAAATTCCACGCTGCGGCAAAATCTCCCTTAAAAAAACTAAAGCCCAGCAGTAGCAGCAACATAATAAACAGCAATGGCATGAGTATTTCTACCGCGACACCCAGCCCTTTCTTTACGCCCCCCACCACTACACCGATACAGAGCAGCATGAATACTGATTGCCAGAAAATTAGGCGACTGGGATCTGCCAGCAAGTTGCCAAATATTGCACCTGCGGTATCACCATTAATGCCAACTAACTCGCCAGAGGCCGCTTCAAAAATATAAGCCAGTGCCCAGCCAGCAATCACTGCGTAAAACGACAGGATTAACATACCCGCCGCAACACCTACCCAGCCAACATGGCGCCAACGGGAATGAGCACCGCTTTCATTAACCACATCGCGCATAGAGTTAACCGGGCTTTGGCGGCCCTGCCGGCCAATCAATACCTCAGCCATCATGACCGGTACACCGATTAGTAAAATGCAGCCCAGGTAGACCAAAACAAAGGCACCACCGCCATTGCTACCAGCCACATAGGGAAACTTCCACATATTACCCAGGCCAACAGCTGACCCCGTCGCGGCCATAATAAAGGTCCATCGACTGGCCCAGGCCCCGTGCATTCCTTTTTGTTGTATTGCCACAAGTGCTCTCCGTTTTTGATGGCCAAATTGTACCCATAACCCCTATTGAATACAGTATCTAATTAAGGTTGGTAATATTTCATGACAATCGCCGTGGCCAACGTATAATCGCGGCCTATGACTAAAAAGAAACCCAAACAGCAATCCAGCACCATCGCCTTAAATAAAAAGGTGAAGCGTGATTATTTCCTCGAAGAAAAATTTGAGGCGGGAATATCGCTATTGGGTTGGGAAGTAAAAAGCTTACGTGACGGCAGGGTCAACCTGACGGATACCTATGTATTTTTGAAAAATGGTGAGGCCTTTTTGATTGGCACCAATATCGCACCCCTGCCATCGGCCTCTACGCATTTTGTCACCGACCCCACCAGAACTAGAAAGTTACTCCTCAACTACCGCGAGCTTCAAAAGCTTGAGGAAGGGGTTAACCAAAAAGGCCACACCTGCGTGTGCACAGCTCTGTACTGGAAAGGCCATCTTATTAAGTGCGAAATTGCTCTGGCTAAGGGCAAGGCCACCTATGACAAACGCCAAGACGACAAGGCCAAGGATTGGGATCGCCAGAAGGCGCGCATTATGCGCCACAGCTAAAAAGCTATTTAGCTGTTTGTGTCCTCTCTACTTTTTTAGCCCTTTAAACAGGCTTTTTAGCTCACTGGTTTTGTCTTTTATCTGATCTTCTAGCTTACTGCCCGCATCTTTGAGTGCCCCAGATTTGAGGGCCTCTTTGGATGCACTCTTAGAAATCTCAGCAATTATTTTGGCGCTGGCCTCGGCGATAGAAACTCCCTGCCCCTCTTCACCAATATGGGTCAGATGCAGCTCAGGCAATGGCAGCTCTAAGGTGGTCGAACCCAGCAGGCCATATTCGAGCACAGCGTCACTAATCAGCAAATCTTTGATAACAATATTCTTGCTGACGCCCTCTTCAGCCTCAGACGATGGAGCACTGGAACCTAGATAGGCCTGGATATTTTCCTGAATGCGATCAAGATTGCTGCCGCCACGGCCCGACTCCATGATGATTTTCGGGGCCAGAATACGCAGGGATTCCACCACAATGGTATCTGTAGTCACCGACTCCGGATCCAGCTTAAAGCTGATCTCCCCCAGTGAAAAAGCGTGCTGGGTATCAAAGCCTTCGGGATTGCCAATCACCAGATTTTTAAAACTGCCCTCGCCTGACATCAGGGATATCTTGGCTTTGCCCAGGCTAACCTGAGACTGAGTCATCTCTGGCCCCAGAGTTTCAACTAGGGTTTTAAGGCCGCTGCCCAGATTCATTACCACCACAACAGTCAGAACCAACAGCAATACCAATGTTATTTTTACGACCTTACCCATATGTTTTTCCTTGAACTAAGTCTGATTTTAAAAGTGCATGTTTTAAAAAGCATAGATGCTATTCTTGGTATTGTAAAAGTTGATTGAACGGATATTTAAAAAACATGCACAGACAACAGCCTTCTATTATTTCTAGCCCAGCCCTAATTCTTGAAGGCCTGAGGTTACTCTGGCATCGGGATATTCGCTGGCTGGTGATAATTCCACTGCTAATTAATATAGTACTGTTTGCCGGAGCCACAGGCTTTGCAGCTCAGTGGCTGGGTGGTTGGCTAGAGACTGTTACCAACCTGGTACCGGATTGGCTGCACTGGCTGGTATGGATTATTTGGGGTCTTTTTGCCGCACTGGCGCTGGTGATCTATGCCTTCACCTTCACTCTGGTTGCCAATCTGATTGGCTCACCGTTTTACGGCCTGATCGCGGAAAAAATTATACTGATGATGGGCGACAATCAAACATGCCCAGAGCCTAGAACTATGTCAGAAATTGCCTGGGGTAGCTTTGTTCGACAATTGCAGCTCATGGGTTATCTTATTCCACGCGCAATTGCTGTAGGCCTCCTCTGTCTGATGATTAGCTTTATCCCTCTAGCAAACCTACTGGTGCCTGTTTTAGCGGGTAGCTGGGCAGCCTGGTCACTGGCGTTGCAGTATTTAGATTATGGCGCAGACATTGATCAGGTTGGTTTTAGAGATTTACGTCAGCGTGCAGCAGCACAGAGATGGCAGTCGATGGGGTTTGGGTTTTCGGCATTGGCAGCGTCCGCTATTCCAATCCTTAATCTACTATTGCTGCCAGCGACGGTTATTGGTGGAACCCTGCTTTGGATAAGGAGCAATCGATTACAGGCTCTAGATTAGAGCCTGTTGTCTAAAAACTGCTAGCTGACATCTAATCTTCGCTAACAGTCTTTTCTTGGATTTGCTCTTCTTTCTGCTCTACTTTTTGTTCTGTGCTCTGTTCAGGCGCAGCCTCTACTTTTGGCTTGCGTGCTGCAGGCTTGTAATTAGAAGGAACCGGTTGCAGTAACTTTTCCTCTGGCATAGTGCAGGCCAGCTTCATATCCAGCAACTTCTCGATTGGCTCGAGCAAAAATGCATCGTCTTCACAGGCAAAGCTAATGGATGTGCCGGTACTGCCAGCACGGCCAGTGCGGCCAATACGGTGAACGTAGTCCTCTGGTTCTTCCGGCAAGGTGTAGTTAATCACATGACTTACGCCGTCAACATGAATACCTCGACCCGCTACATCGGTTGCCACCATCACTTTGGTCGCGCCGCTCTTAAAGGACTCCAGGGTTTTCATGCGTCGGTTCTGGGGTACATCGCCAGACAGCAAACCGGCTTTAAAGCCTTTCTTATTAAGTTTCTCTTGCAGGGTTCGGCAGATATCTCGACGGTTAGCGAAAATCATTACGCTGTCCACATCATCACCGATAAGAATATTGTGTAGTAAGGCAAATTTCTCACTGGCCGTAGTGATATACACTTTTTGCTCTACCGTATCTGTGGCCACTCGCTCGGCACCAATTTCTACGGTTACCGGCTTGTCGGTCCAGGTGCCTGATAGGCGCAGTATCTCTGGGGTAAAGGTTGCTGAAAACAGCAGGGTCTGGCGATCTTCACGCTTTGGCGTCAAATTAACCAGACGTCGAACCTGTGGAATAAAGCCCATATCTAGCATACGGTCAGCTTCATCAATTACCATCACTTCTACCTGATCCAGATAGACGTCGCGGTTGTTGGCAAAGTCCAACAGTCGGCCAGGCGTACCAACCAAAATATCACAGTGCATCTTCTGCATTTTCTGCAGCTGCTTACCGTAATCCATGCCACCTACTAAACAGTGCACATTGAGTTTGGTATGTTTTAGAAGCGCAACCGCATCATCAGCAATCTGTATTGCCAATTCTCGGGTCGGCGCCAAAATTAACGATCGAGCCTCGCCCATATAGCGATCACCCTCAATAGGGTGCTTAAGCAGATCGGTAATAATATTAATCAGAAACGCAGCCGTCTTTCCGGTGCCTGTCTGTGCCTTACCGACGATATCGTGACCGTTAAGGGTGTGTGGCAACGAGGCGCCCTGAATAGGCGTACAAAATTTAAACCCAGTATCCTGAATGCCACGCATAAGCGGCAGAGGTAAATCAAAGTCATGGAATCTGACTTTTCCTTCCTCAGGTGCAACTTCAAATTGAGAAAGATCCCAGCTAGATCCGCCGCGACCGCGACCTCTGCTACGACGATTTGAAGAGGGTTTTTCAGCCTTGGTATCGACCTTAGCTTCCGCCTTTGTATCGACTGTAGCTTCAGCGGCAGTAGCAACCTTAGTATCAGAAGTGTCAGGCGTGGTATCTGTAGGTGCAGAATTATTTTCAGTCAAAGTATGTCTACGCTGTAATTAACAATGAGTTAGCTGGGGAGTCCAAGCCTATGGCGATTGGCATACCCGCGAATGGCGCGGAGTGTAGCAGAATTGTTAATTATTAGCTGACATTAATAAGTGACCCCTGGGCAGGGCCAGGAGCCGTCTACTATATCCCTCTAATGTGTTGCTCTACTAAATTGGCGCTAGCCGGTAAGACTATAGCCCTAGGGTTTAAATCGTCTGGCAATCCAGTAATCCAGACTTACCCAGCGGCCGCCACCCGTAAACAGAAGACTTAGCAGCATAATTAGATAGGTTGCGGCGAATTCGATGCCGTTATTGAGAATCACGAAATTACCTTTCTCCGTGAGCCAGCTGTAGTTACCATGTTTACGCAAAATGCTTTTTGCCGCACCAACTCGGGCACCCACGCCCTCGCTATTTTTCAGGCTACGCTGTGCCGCCGGAATACCCACCGAGGCCAAGACGCTGGCAGTACTTGTAGAAGGGTCACCTGGAGCGATGGCAAACCAGCCGTTGTCCCAATGTGTCGTGCCCATGGCCACCAGCATGGTAAAGATTAGCGGTATGGCAAAGAGCCTCGTCGCTACACCAACAAGCAATGCCAGACCACCAAACAACTCAGCGCTGGCAGCGAGGAAAACCATCAATGTAGGCATGGGCAGACCCAGGCCCCAGTCAGGATTCCCAAACCAGGCCACCATATCTTCAAAATTGGCAAATTTATGGGCACCTACGCCAATAAAAATAGGGGCCAGATAGAGCCGAAACGCGAGCGGTCCCAACCAGTTAATGGATTTTAATTTTTCGATCAACAGACTGCATAAGCTGACTAGTCCCTGCATATTTCTTACTCCCTAGAGATGGTTTTTTAATGCTTGCGAATTAGAGCGCCATTCCCCTAAAAGATTCCAAATATGATCACAGATATCTCTGATCGTAACTTTTACTTCCTTTGACATGGGCATTCAACGAGAATACAGAACGCACCTGATATAAATGAAAAATGATCACTAAGACAAGACCCACTTTTATAGAGAATGCTCGCGTATTACTTCGTCTTGCCGGGCCGCTAATTCTCGGTCAGGTCGCAGTGGTGGGCATGACTGTAACCGATATTTATATGGCCGGACAGGTTAGCCCCGACACGCTAGCAGCGCTTCAGCTGGGCGGCAGTATATGGTCGATGATCAATCTGGTGGTTATCGGCATCATGATTGGTAATAGCCCCATCATTGGTAATTACTGGGGTGCCGGGCAGCCTGAACGGGTGCGTTTTCAGTTTCAGCAGGCACTCTGGCTCGCGCTACCAATGGGGATATTTACCTGCGTTGCTGTTCTACTTGGCGTTCAGCTATTAGGCAGTTTGGATATTTCCGCAGAGGTGTTCCGCATAGCCCGAGGCTACCTACTGCCCTTTCTGATTACCGGCTTTATGTTTCCCGCCTTTTTTGCTTTTCGCAGCACCTTTGAAGGTATGGGCGATACGCGACCGGTCATGGTGTTCAACTGTATGGCCTTCTTGCTCAATATCTTGCTCGATTATGCTCTGGTATTTGGCAAGTTTGGATTCCCAGCAATGGGAGGCATTGGCGCCGCTTGGGCCACAGTTACAGTAATGACGTTTTTACTAATCTGTATGGCCTGCTACGGTCGCTACTCAGTCACAATGAAAAGCCTTGGCCTCTATCATCTGTTTAGCCTGCCAAACCCTAAAGCCATCGCTGATATTCTGCGTTTAGGTATTCCCATTGCACTCAATATTGCCGCAGAGTTCAGTTTCTTTGCAATCATTCCAATGATGATTGCCCATCTGGGGTCGGATATTTTAGGCGCTCACGCGGTTGCCATTAATATTGATTCCCTGGCATTTATGGTGCCTTTGGGTATAGCCCAGGCACTGACTATTAAGGTGGCTCATGCAGAGGGGCGTGGCGACCCTATTGATGCCAGACTTATCTGTCTCACCGGTTTTAAACTGGTGCTTATCATTGCTCTGCTCTTGGGCACACTGAAGATCATCTTCCGCCATGACCTAGCAGCCCTGTTTAGCTCGGACCCCAGTGTTCAAATAATTGCTGCCAACCTGTTTATTTTTGCCGCCGTACTGGGTTCAGTAGATGGCTTGCAGATGGCTTGCAGTGGTGCTCTTCGAGGTTACAAAGATGCGCGCATACCCCTACTTATTCAAGTGATCGCGTTTTGGGTAATTGCATTCCCCATTGCATACACGTTAGCGCTTACTGATTTTTGGGGGCCGCCAATGGGCGTGTACGGATTTTGGTTTGGCGTTATTATTGCGGCACTAATTGCCATGCTGTGTCTATTAGTGCGCTGGAATCTAGTCTCTACTCGCTACCGCAAAAGCATCCCAGCGTAATTCGTTCAACCTGGTTGTAATCACGGCGGGTTTCAATATTAGTAAAACCAGCCTCGGCAAATAATGCGCGAACTCCATCGCCCTGATCGTGACCATGCTCAACCATCAGCCAGCCTCTGGATTTTAAAAACGCTACGCTTTCACCAATGACCACTATCAAATCATCAAACCCCTTAACACCAGAAACCAGTGCCGAGGCAGGTTCAAAGCGCACATCCCCCTGAGAAAGGTGTGGGTCGTTGTTTTCAATATAGGGTGGGTTACTAAGGATTAAATCAAATTTACCAGCAGGCAAATCAGCAAACCAGTTGCCCTGAAGTATCTGCACATTATCTAGTTTATGAGCGACTCTATTTTCTTCCGCCAAGGCCACGGCCTGAGGCTGAAAGTCTAGGGCGGTAATGTTCCAGGCACTGCGCTCGCTGGCTAATGCTAGGGCAATAGCACCTGTGCCTGTACCCAGATCGAGCACAGAACTCTGTGGTGGCAATGGCAGTTCGAGGGCAACCTCTACCAATAATTCAGTTTCTGGGCGCGGAATTAAGGTGTGTTCTGAGACTTTAAGGTCCAGGCTCCAAAAACCCTGATATCCCAGAATATAGGCGATGGGTTCGCCTGATAAGCGACGTTGAAACAGCGCTGAAAAATGGCTGAGTTGCTCTGGCGCTGGCTCGCGATCTGGCCAGGTTTTTAGGTAGGTGCGATTCACATCTAATGCATGGCATAGCAGCAGCTCTGCATCCAATAATGCGCTGTCGTTATCAGTAAGCTCAGCACTGCGCCGCAGCAACTCAGAGATAGTCACTGACTTAGTCTGCGAGTGTCGCTAGCTGCTCGGCCTGAAACTCGCTAACCAGAGGCTGAACCACATCGGTTAATGAACCTTCCATCACCTCGGCGAGCTTGTACAGGGTGAGGTTAATGCGATGGTCTGTTACCCGACCCTGAGGAAAGTTATAGGTGCGAATACGCTCCGAGCGATCGCCGCTACCCACCAGACTCTTGCGCTGGTCAGACTGTTCTTTGGCGACGGCTTCATCCTGCACTGCGGTCAAACGCGCCTGCAATACCGACATGGCCTTGGCGCGGTTCTTATGCTGTGATCGCTCGTCCTGACATTCCACCACTAACCCCGAAGGCAGGTGAGTTAAACGAATGGCAGAATCGGTTTTGTTAACGTGCTGACCACCAGAGCCAGAGGCGCGAAAGGTGTCTACCCGCAGATCACCTTTATTAATTTCGATGGCATCTTTTTCATCTGCCTCGGCCATAATGGCAACCGTACAGGCAGAGGTATGAACCCGGCCCTGAGACTCGGTTTCTGGCACTCGCTGTACTCGGTGAGCGCCGGATTCAAACTTAAGTTTTGAATACACTCCCGTGCCCACAATGCGCGCAATTATTTCTTTATAGCCACCATGGTCACCACGGTTTTCACTAATGATTTCTATTTTCCAACGCTGAGTTTCAGCAAACTTGCTGTACATGCGAAATAGATCCCCAGAGAAAATGGCGGCTTCATCGCCACCGGTACCGGCACGAATTTCCAAGAAAACATTTTTCTCATCATTGGGATCTTTGGGCAGTAATAGTTTTTGCAGATCCGCCTCAAGTACCTCTTGCTGCGCTTCACCGGCTTTAAATTCTTCCTGGGCCATCTCGCGCATATCGGGGTCAGAGTCCTTTAGCAGCAGCTTGGCCTCGTCAATATTGTTAACCACTTCCTGAAAGCTCTGGTAACACTTAACCACAGGCTCCAGCTCGGCATACTCTTTTGAGAGCTCCCGATATTTATTTTGATCACCAATAATTTCCGGGTCACTCAGTAGCGCGCCGACTTCTTCGTAGCGTTCGGCGAGGTGATCCAGCTTGGCCAGTATTGATGATTTCATTCGGAACCTTGGTTACTTTTTATTTAAATCAAACAGCTCATGGGTGACATGAATGGTATCGTCACGCCCTTCTTCGCTGGCCTGTTTTAATTTTGTGGTGGGTTTGTGCAGCAGTTTATTGGTGAGATTGCGCGCCAGAGTATTAATTACATCAACAGAATCCAGACCCCGCTCCAAAGCACTAAGTGCTTTTTCTACTTCTCCATCGCGAATACTTTCTACGCTATCACGAAAGGCTTTGATGGTATCGACTGCCGCCAGAGCACGCTGTTGTTTTGCCCAGGATACAACTTCTTGATCAATAATTTTCTGGCCCAAATCTGCGGCGGTTTGGCGGGCGCGCATATTGTCCTGAATCACTTCTTCAAGGTCATCCACGGTATAGAGATAGACATCCGCCAGCTCTTCCACCTGGGGCTCAATATCTCGGGGAACCGCAATATCGACCATAAATATGGGTTTGTGTTTGCGCAACTTGAGCGCGGATTCAACCGCACCCTTGCCCAATATCGGCAGCTGGCTAGCAGTCGAGGAGATGACGATATCGGCTTTATGGAGATAATCGGGAATATCCGACAGCAAAATAGCCTCTGCCGAAAAATCTGCAGCCAGTTCCTGAGCGCGAATTAACGTCCGGTTAGCCACGGTAAGCTGACCAATGTTTTTTTCCTGCAAGTGCCGGGCTACCAGCTCAATGGTTTCCCCTGCACCAATTAATAATGCATGAGCACTACCGAGGTCGGCAAAAATTTGCTCGGCCAAACTCACCGAGGCATAGGCGACAGAAACTGGGTTCTGGCCAATGGCGGTTTCGGATCGCACCCGTTTGGCGGCCGAAAATGCCTGCTGAAAAGCTTGATTGAGGTAAGTCGATACAGTGTTTGCTTCGCGGCCTACGGAATAGGCTGATTTAATCTGCCCAAAAATCTGCGGCTCGCCCAACACCAATGAATCCAACCCACTGGCGACACGCATCATGTGGCGAATAGCCTGTTCATCACGATGGCAGTAATAGCACGACTGCAGCGCTTCAACCTCTAACCCCTTGGCTCCTGCCAGCCAAGCTAATAACTGCTCGTCGCTGACTTCGCCCTGAAGATAAATTTCGGTGCGATTGCAGGTTGATAGCAGCGCAATCTCGACGGCTTTCATGGTCACCAGGGCGCTCTGCAGCGACTCAACCACTATTTCCGGGGCAAAGGCAATCTGCCCACGGAGATCTACCGAGGCTGATTTATGATTAATACCGAATGCCAGAATGCCCATAGCGCCTAAAAGCTACCTTAATAAATACCCATTACTATTAGCCGAGATTTTACACGAGTCTGGCGCACGATGGAGCATCATGGAAAAATGATTTGTACTAAACCGCCCCCCACAACTAAACTTTATGCATAGTAGTTGTCTTAACTTTCGACATCCTTGAAAATGAATCTATGAAAAAACTCCATCTCTGTGCTGTTATTACCTTTTATCTGCTTGTGGCGGGTTGCGCCACTGCGCCTCAGGTCATTGAAAAAACCACTGCCAAGTCCGACCCAGAGGTTACTGAAACGGCAGAACTTCCGGCAACCCCCTTTGCCATTGATACCCTCTATGACTTGTTAGTAGGCGATATAGCCCTGACCCGCAGTCAGTTCGATATAGCCTTACCCAAGTATTTGCAGCAGGCGCGCCAAACTCGAGATGCCAAGATTGTTGAACTGGCCAGTCGTGTCGCCAGCCATCTTCGCGATCAGGAAGCCAGCCTTGAGATGGCTCTGCTCTGGGTCGAGATTGACCCAGAAAACCCACAGTCACAGGGTGCCGCACTGCAGGCCTATGGCATAGAGGGCGATGCGATCAACGCCCTCACCTATGCCAGCTGGCTGTACCAAAACTATGATGATTTAGAGGCCTTTTTGGCGGTAACTTCTATTTATGAAGGGGCAACCTATAAAGAGATAAGTCATGAAGACAAAAGCGCTCTGATCTCAGCGCTTATTGCCGCCTACCAGCAGCTTCAATTGCCGCCAGAAAAACAGGCCGCTGTTCTTTTAGCGAGGGCTATCCTGCACAGAGACAGTGCCCAATTGGCAGAGTCTGAACGCTTAGCAAAGGAGTTTTTAGCCGCTACACCGGACGATCAGCGGGGTTTATTGCTGTTAGCACAGGTCTTACATCAGTTAAATCGTATTGATGAAGCGGTACTATTAATAGAAGATAGCCTGACTCGCAAGCCCGATGACCGTAAGTTACGCCTCCAATATGCACGATTTTTAACCATCACTGACCGCAATCTGGCTATTTCACAATTTGAAATTCTGCGTAGCCAAGACTCTAAAGATCAGGAGGTGAATTTTCTCCTCGCTCTGCTGCAGCTCAATCAGGGACAGGTCGAGCAGGCCATTGAGTTATTTAAAGAGGCTACCAGCAAACCCAGCCTGAGTGCTGATGCCCATTACCACTTAGGTAGCATTGCCGATCGGCAGGGGGATGTATCCGCCGCGTTGGGTCATTATCGTCAGGTGCGTTTTGGTCGTAACTATCTGGCTGCAGCCTCAAGGCTTACCGTTTTGCTCGCCACTCACAATAATGTCACCGCCGCCCGACAATATCTGCAGCGCCTGCGTATTGAACAGCCATCCCAGTCAGTGGGGCTGTTTCAGATTGAATCCAACCTACTAATTAGCGCCAAGCAGCCAGATCAGGCCCTGTCGATTCTCACCGATGGACTCAGTGCCTTTCCCAACGATACCCAGCTGCTCTATGCCCGATCAATGGTTGCCGAGCAGCAAGATAACTTCGCCCTAGCCGAGCAAGACCTTCGGGCACTCATTGCTTTGGATCACAACAACGCCACGGCACTCAATGCCCTCGGATACACCATGATTGTGCATACCGACCGCCGCGACGAGGCACATGCATTAATTAAACGCGCCTACCTGCTTAATCCGGGTGATCCTGCCACTATAGATAGTATGGGCTGGGTACTCTTTCAGATGGGCCAACTGGAAAAGGCGCTGGGACACCTGACCAAAGCCATGGGGATTATGCCGGACCCTGAAATTGCCGCACACCTCGGCGAGGTGCAGTGGGCATTGGGCGACAAAGAGAGCGCCATCCTGACCTGGACCAAAAGCCTTGAGCAGGCACCGGGCCACAAAACCATTGTAAGCACCATGCAACGTCTGGGTGCTGAGTTAGAGGTAGAGCTCCTTAACCCTGAGAGCTCGGAGCCACAGCAATGATAGTCGCTCGATACAGTATGGCTGCCCTGATGTTTTTTCTGGCTGGCTGTAGCTCTCAGCCACAGTTCACTGGAACCTCAGGCAGCTGGCAACAACATAGCGCAAAAATAGCAGAGCTAGATCAGTGGCAGGTTCAAGGAAAATTAGGCTTTAAGTCCGAGAGCCAGGGTGGCAGCGCCAACCTTAACTGGTCGCAAAACCAACAGCAGTACCAGCTTTCCCTCAGCGGCCCCTTTGGGACTGGCAGTGCTATTATCAGCGGTGACGCAGCTAGTGCGCAGCTTTACTCAGATAATCAAACGTATATCGACCTACCCGAACAGCTGGCATTGAGGCTGACTGGACTTCCCATTCCTGTGGATGCACTCAGCTGGTGGGCACGAGGGCTTCCCTCTCCCAGCAAAAACCCTGCGACTAACTTGGTGACTGCTGCCGATGGTGCAGCTGCAGGCTTTAATCAGGCCGGCTGGCAGCTGGTGTTTTCTCGCTACAATTTAACCGCCAATGGCAATCTGCCCGGAAAAATTGTCGGCCAGCTTGGGGACCACTCCTTTAAGCTGTTAATATCCCGCTGGAGCTTCCCAGAAAAATAGCCAGCGGTCGAAACAACATGTCTTCAGTCACATTACCCTCACCAGCCAAAATTAATCTGTTTTTGCATATCACCGGTCGTCGAGATAACGGCTACCACGACCTGCAAACGGTATTTCAGCTGCTAGATTTTGGCGATACGCTGACATTTACCCCCAATAAAACCAGCCAAATCAATTTGAGCCCGCAAATTGAGGGTGTTTTAGCCGAAGATAATTTAATTGTTCGAGCCGCCCGCCTGTTACAGCAAAAAACCTCTGGCAGCAGGGGCTGCGATATTGTGCTGAACAAGGTACTGCCCATGGGCGCGGGTCTAGGCGGCGGAAGCAGCAATGCAGCCACAGCACTGGTTGGCCTAAATACCCTTTGGGAATGCGGCCTGTCGCTGACTGAGCTGGCAGATATGGGCTGTAAACTAGGTGCGGATGTACCGGTTTTTGTCCATGGCAACAGCGCCTTTGCCGAGGGAATTGGCGAACTTTTAACCCCCCTAGAGATACCAGAACAATGGTATCTGGTGATTACCCCCGAATGTCAGGTGTCGACAGGTGAAATTTTTTCACATCCTCAATTGACAAGGAACTCTTCTCCGATCAAAATACGCGCCCTCTCAGGGGAGCAGTATAGGAATGACTGCCAGTCTGTGGTTGAAAAGCTCTATCCAGCAGTGAAAGAAGCGTTGGATTGGCTCGGAGATTACAACAGCCCACTGATGACAGGAACTGGTGCTAGTGTATTTAGTGGCTTTGAAAACCAAACCGAGGCGCAACAAGCTCTCGACAAGGTTCCAAACCATTGGAATGCATTTATAGCGCGAGGGGCAAATAGCTCCTCACTGCATCGGCAAATGGGAAAACTTTTTACTGGGGCGTGGCCAAGTGGTTAAGGCACCGGGTTTTGATCCCGGCACCGGAGGTTCGAATCCTCCCGCCCCAGCCATATCTATATTATGAATACCAGGAAAAATGACGTGGCAAGATTAATGGTCTTCTCCGGGAACGCAAACCCGGAACTGGCAAATGAAATCGCTCGCACCTTGGGGATTCCACTCGGTGATGCACTGGTATCATTATTTTCGGACGGTGAAATCAACATCGAGATTCGCGAGAACGTTCGTGGACACGATGTCTTTGTAGTACAGCCTACCTGCGCACCGACCAACAGACACCTCATGGAACTGGTATTGATGATTGACGCATTGCGTCGCGCATCTGCCGCTCGTATTACTGCCGTTGTTCCCTATTTTGGCTATGCTCGCCAAGATCGTCGCGTACGTTCCATACGCGTTCCTATCAGCGCCAAAGTGGTTGCCGATATGCTCTCTAATGCTGGCGTTGACCGTGTACTAACCGTCGACCTCCACGCAGAACAAATTCAAGGCTTCTTCAACTGTACCGTTGATAACGTCTATGGCGCACCTGTATTACTCGATGATATCGTGCGTCAAAATTACCAAAACTTGCAGGTTATCTCACCCGATGTTGGCGGTGTAGTGCGTGCACGAGCTGTAGCCAAGCAGCTAGGCTGTGATCTAGCCATTATTGACAAACGTCGTTCAACCGCGAATCAGAGCGAAGTTATGAATCTGATCGGTGAAGTTGAAGGTCGTACCTGTGTTTTGGTCGATGATATCGTCGATACCGCCGGTACATTATGCAAAGCCGCTGAAGCACTGAAGAAAAATGGTGCCGCTAAGGTTGTAGCCTATGCCACGCACGCAGTACTCTCTGGTGGCGCAATCGACAACATTAACAACTCACAGCTGGACGAGTTGGTGGTTGCCAACAGTATTCCACTAAGTGATGAAGCCAAGAAGTGTAAGAAAATCCGCACCTTGCAACTTGGCAAGCTCCTCGGCGAATCCGTTCGTCGTATCAGCAATGAAGAATCTATCAGTGCCATGTTTGACTAGTCTTTGACTGGTTAACAAGCACTATTACAACGCCTCATTTCGAGGCATTAAAATCCCATTACAGGTCTGGTCGCGGTCTGTTTTGGCTTAACTTTTGGAGACTCTTATGTCTACTGATTTTACTCTACAAGCGAAAGGTCGTGAAGAAACAGGGAAAGGTGCGAGCCGCCGCCTGCGTCGTCTGGCCGGTGAGTTACCTGCAATTGTGTATGGTGGCAAGAAAGATCCCGTTCAAATCAAGCTGGTTCTTAAAGACGTTACAAAATCGTTGGAAAACGAAGCGTTCTATTCTCATATTATCGGTCTTGAAATCGACGGTAAATCTGAAGACGTAATTTTGAAAGACCTCCAGCGTCATCCAGCCAAAGGTTGGATTATGCACATGGATTTCTTGCGCGTTAACAAAGACACCAAGTTGCAGACTAAAGTGCCTATACACTTCATTAATGAAGAAGCCTGCGTCGGCGTTAAAGTCGGTGGCGGTATTATCTCTCGCACTATGACTGAGCTAGACATTATGTGTCTGCCGAAAGATCTGCCTGAGTATCTTGAAGTCGATATGACTGACGTCGAAATTGGCACAACATTGCATATTTCAGACATCACATTGCCCAAGGGCGTTGAGTCTGTTGCTCTGAGCCATGGTACTGATCACGATCTGCCGATTGCAGCTGTGAACAAGCCGAAGGCGAAAGTTGAAGAAACCGATGAGCCAGCCGCTGCTACTGATGCCGCAGGCGAATCTGAAGAAGCAGCTAGCGAAGAGTAATCTTCGCCACTGCCCTCTGAGTAGGCCCTGACATTGCAAGCGCCCGTAGAATTAATAGTAGGGCTGGGAAATCCCGGCCCCAACTACGAACGGACGCGTCACAATGCCGGGGCCGACTTGGTTCTGGAACTTGCTAAATCTCTGCACGTCGAACTCAAGCATGAAAGTAAATTTTTTGGTGATACCGCAAGGGTTACCCTCGACGGTCATGATGTTCGCCTACTAATCCCAAGTACCTTTATGAATCTCAGTGGTAAATCCGTCAATGGGTTGGCCAAGTTTTATCAGATCGCCCCTGAAAATATTTTAGTGGTCCATGATGAACTCGACCTATCACCTGGCGTTTCACGATTCAAAAAAGGCGGAGGCCATGGCGGCCACAATGGCTTGCGAGATACGATTAAGTGCCTGGGCAACAACAAAGATTTCTCGCGTCTGCGCATTGGTATCGGTCATCCCGGCAATGCCAAGCAAGTAGCCGACTATGTATTAAAAAAAGCATCACCAGACGATCAACAGCTCATTATCAACAGTATTGATGAAGCATTGCGCGCCCTTCCCCTAGCCGTCGCCGGCGAATGGGAAAAAGCTATGCTAAAACTGCACAGCGCATAGAAGGCACAGCTCATAAAGAGCACCGCGCTTAAAAAAACAACACTAGACAGCTAGCACAAGGAATTTCAAATGGGTTTTAATTGCGGAATTGTTGGATTGCCCAATGTCGGTAAGTCCACATTGTTTAATGCACTGACCAACGCCGGTATTAGCGCGGAAAACTTTCCGTTCTGCACCATCGAGCCCAACACCGGCATCGTGCCTATTCCCGACCCACGTCAGGACAAAATCTCGGCCATCGTTAGCCCCGAGCGCATTATTCCCACCACCATGGAATTTGTTGATATCGCAGGCCTCGTCGCCGGCGCATCCAAAGGCGAAGGCCTGGGCAACAAGTTTCTGACCAATATCCGCGAGACAGACGCAATTGCCCATGTGGTGCGCTGTTTTGACGATGAGAATGTTATTCATGTGGAAGGCAAAATAAGTCCTCCCGATGATATCGACGTTATTAATACCGAGCTGGCCCTGGCCGATCTCGACAGTGTTGAAAAAGCTATTTTCCGCGCCTCCAAAGCCGCTAAAGGTAAAGATGCTGATGCCATGGCCCTTAAAACCGTCGCCGAAAAAGTGTTGCCCCATTTAAATGAAGCCAAACCACTGCGCTCATTAGACCTAACCGAAGACGAGATAGCACTGCTTAAACCGTTGAGCCTGCTCACTCTCAAACCCACTATGTATATTGCCAACGTCGACGAAGAGGGATTCGAAAATAACCCTTACCTAGACGCCGTCATAAAAATTGCCGAGAGTGAAGGTTCTGTTGTCGTGCCCATCTGCAACAAGATGGAAGCGGAAATATCAGAGTTAGAAGATGAAGAGAAAATCGAATTTCTGCAAGAGATGGGCATGGAAGAGCCAGGTCTAAACCGTGTAATTCGCGCCGGATACAACTTGCTCGGTCTGCAAACCTACTTCACCGCAGGCGTTAAAGAAGTGCGGGCATGGACCATTCCTGTCGGTGCAACTGCGCCTAACGCGGCAGGTAAGATTCATACAGATTTTGAGAAAGGCTTTATTCGTGCCGAAATTATTGGCTACGACGACTACATTGCTGGCAACGGCGAGCAGGGAGCAAAAGACGCTGGAAAATGGCGTCTGGAGGGCAAAGAATATATCGTAAAGGACGGCGACGTAATTCACTTCCGTTTTAATGTGTAGAACATTGTGACAGCCGTTAGCGGACGCTGGCGGCTGGGCTTTTTACTGGCCCTTGCCACTGCCATCATGTGGGGTGTGCTCCCCATCGCCCTGACCGGAGTGATGGAAACCCTAGACCCAATGACCACCACCTTCTTTCGTTTGTCTCTGGCTGCATTAGTGCTAACGCCCTTGCTAGTAGCGCGCAAACGACTCCCAAATATTAGTAAATTACGCACGCCACGACTAATGCTGCAACTGCTAATCGCAGGTCTCTTACTGTGCGGTAACTACGGCTTGTATATTTCGGGGCTAGAGCGAACCACTCCAGAAGCCGCTCAGGTAATGATTCAGGTCGCGCCAATGCTGTTATTACTGGCAGGCATTTTCTTATTCAAGGAATCATTCTCACTCACTCAGTGGCTTGGCTTTTTCGCCTTTGGCTCAGGCCTGGTTTTATTTTTTAACCATCATCTGGGTGATATTTTTACCTCTTTCAACGATTATGGTTTCGGCCTATTACTGCTCTGCATGGCAGCCGTTTGCTGGACTGGATATGCCGTACTACAAAAGATTTTGCTGCAAGAATTTACCTCAGAAGAAACCATGCTCGCCATTTATTGGCTTGGGACTTTATTATTTTTACCCTTTTCTGACTTCTCTACCTTAGGTCAACTCACTGCCATACAGTGGGGCCTGCTGGCTTTTTGCGGACTCAATACAATCATTGCGTACGGTGCCTTTGCCGAAGCGCTAGTACATATCGAAGCGTCCAGGGTCAGTGCAACCATCGCCCTGACGCCGCTGCTTACCGTCACCATCGTGCAGCTAGTCCCTATTACAGGAATCACCGCCGAGCCAATTGGGTTACTGTCGATTATCGGGGCAGTAATGGTGGTCTGTGGTTCAATCACTACTGCGGCAGCTAAAAAGTAATAGAGCATTAAAGAGCGGCAGAAAAATAATAATCGGCAGCCCAGTAACAAGCTAGCTGCGTAGCCATATTTCAGGAACAACCCATGCTAAAGAAAATATCCCTTAGCCTAATAACCCTGCTGGCCGTTATTATTGTCGGTAGCGCAGGCTATATTTCAGTGAGTATTCCCGGCGGCCTAGCAGGCTTTTGGGTCATGCTCAGCACAGTGGCCGGCATGAATCGCTCAGAGGAGCAGGTACAGGCATCTAGCTTGCAGCTACCCCCAGGTTTCGAGATTGAATTGATCGCCGAAGATCTGGGCTACGCGCGCTGGATTCTAGTAACCGACAACAATGACCTAGTCGTCAGCATTACCGATGTAGGCCACTTAGTGGTACTGCAAGATAAAGATGGCAACGGCAGCAAAGAATCCAAAACCCTACTCATTGAAGGTCTCAGCAACCCCCAGGGACTAGTCTTCGACGGAGACTGGCTGTACTTTAGCGAGCGCGACAAGGTATCCAGAGTCGCCTTCGATCAAAACACCAGTACCCTTGCCGGTGAGATTGAAGTCATTCTCAGCGACCTGCCCTATGGCCACCCGCATATGTCTCACAATGCCAAAGCCATCGGTATTTCACCAGACCGTAAACTGCACATAAATGTCGGCTCCCCCTGCAATAATTGCGAACCCGAAGATGCCAAATACTCCGCCATGCTGCGCTCGGATCTCGACGGCAGTAACCTAGAGATTTACGCCACAGGTCTGCGCAATAGCGTTGATTTTGACTGGGCACCCTGGGGTGACCTATACGCCACCGTTAATGCCCGAGATATGCTCGGCGATAACTTTCCACCCGACGAACTCAACCTCATCGTAGAAGGCGGCTTTTACGGCTGGCCCTACTACCACGGCGACAATGTGCCAGACCCAGAGTTGGGCGAAAAACGCCCTGACCTGGCATCAGTGGCCATTCCTCCCGCCCATAAATTTCGCCCCCACAATGCACCCCTAGGGATGCACTTTATTAACGCTCACGAGAGCCTTCCTAAAGCATTTAACCGCACAGCCTTAGTCGCTTTGCATGGATCATGGAATCGTTCCTCACTGGACGGTTACAAGGTGATCTCGCTGCACTGGGACGAGCAAGGCAACATAGAGAGCCGTGACTTTGTCAGTGGGTTCTTAGCGGAAGATGGCATTATGGGACGACCCGTAGAAATCGCTCAGGATAAGCAGGGACGTTTTTATATAACCGATGATTTAGCTGGAAGAGTCTACCGAGTGCACTATTCAGCAGAAGACCAATAAAAAACCGCTGACCGAGGAAGATTTAACACTGCCGCCTGTTAGTAGCGCTGACAAATACGTTAAAACAGAGAAGTTCAGGATACCCAGTTTTATACAACATAATAAATGTCAGCCCAGACAGCGCTAAACAACCTCGGTCAGAGGCATACCCTTATTATGGGAATGATTGCTTTAATTTGAATGACCTGCCTAACACTAATGCATAGCCGTAGGGGTGATATCTAGAGAGTGTGATTTGGCTCACATTAAATAAGAGATATTGTCGTGATCGACTAGAACAGCGTAACAACCCCGAAGTTCTTGACAAAGGCGCTCCGTCTGGCGAAAATGCGCGCCCCCTACACGTTCGGTCAGCAATTTAAGTGGCCACAAGATCAGCCGATAGGGTTTGCAACAAGTTATAGCTACGTAGCTCAGCTGGTTAGAGCACAGCATTCATAATGCTGGGGTCGGCGGTTCAAGTCCGCCCGTAGCTACCATTTATACCTTGAATCAACAGCTAGGCATCCCGGTGCCGTTTCTTCTAGCATTACTTTTTGGCTTTTTTAGCCGCCTTCTTTTCTTTCTGGCTCAGTAGTGGCTGCTTCTTAGCTTCTTTGTTACTTTTCTTTTCTTTACCCATACATTTCTCCATTTACTGGTTAGGGGATAAACAAACGTTTATTCATCCCTTTTAGGAACTTTAAAAGATCGCTGTCGACTCTGGTCTAAATCGATACCATCTTGAAGATGTCATCGATCATAACAGGGTAGGACGCCATGATGTGGGTTAGCAGATATTTTACTCCCCTCAGTGATTAATGATTCCACCAGGCCAGATCTGTAAATGATCGAATATCCAGTTCATGAGTCCAGGTTGATCTATGCTGTTTAGCAAGATGCAAATAGGTGTCTGCCACCTTCTCTGGCAATATCAATCCATCATGTTCCATTCCGCGGGTTTCACGCAGTGCTTTGAAGCGCTCTTCTCCGAGCATTTTCCCCAATGTATCTGGGGCATCAACGGCGCCGTCAATAATGACATGGGCGATATGCAGGCCTTTGGGGCCGAATTCCGCGCTAAGTGATTGGCAGAGCATTCGGCGTCCACCCATGGCTGAGGCGTGGGCGTGCTGGCCGGCATTGCCGCGCACAGCCGCAGTGGCTGAGGTGACTATTATTGATCCTTTGCCGCGGTCGACCATTAATGGGCAAACTACGGAAGCGGTGCGAAATAAACTAAAGGTTGCGATATGCCAGCAACGTTCGAAAGCTTTATAGCTGGTGTCGCTTAAATCGCGATCACCGATCTGGGCACCCAGATTAAAAATCACTACTTCGATAGGTCCTATATCTTTTTCGACAGTGGCGATTAATGTTTCGATCGCGCCTTCGTTAGTCACATTAAAAAGAAACCCCGTGGCGTCGTTGCCATCGGCCTGTATATCGGCGACTAAGTTATTGAGGCCCTCTTGATCGCTGCGGCGACACAGCACTGAATGGTAACCTTCTGCGGCAAATCGCTTGCCGGTTGTTCCGCCAATACCGGCGCCGGCGCCTACTACTAAACAAACTGGTTTCATGACTGACTCCCCTTTATTTACGCTTTATTTGTGCGCGCTTTTATTTTTGGTTCTATTTAATTTAGGTGCCTTTAATTTAGGTGCAATTAATTTGGGCGCTAACTAATTGGGATGGTATTGGCATCATAGTCCGGCAAAAATTCTTCTTTTTTACCCGGCAATATTGCCAATGTTTTGAAGGCCATGCGTAGTAAAAAATTATTTTTTAGATGATACAGTTTACCCATATTGGTGGATATGTTTTGAGTTTTTGCCGTGCGTGATAATCGGTTGCGCTGATAGAGTTGCAAACCTTGCTCAACATTTGAAGCCTGATCTAAGGCCCGTTGTAAGATGCGCCCATCCTCAATCGCCATAGCGGCACCTGAAGCCATAAAAGGTAAGGTGGCGTGAGCGGCGTCACCCAGCAGAGTGACGCGCTTAGAACTCCAATGGGCGAAAGGCTTGTGGTTATGCAGGGCCCAGCGATAGCACTGGTCTTTATCCACGGCCGCTATTACTGCTTGAACGGTCGGGTGCCAACCGTCAAAGTCTTTTTCGAGTTCTGCCTTGGGGGCCTTGGTGGTCCAAGACGCCTCCTCCCAAGCGCTGTGTTCAACTACGCCAACAAAATTTACTAACTGCTGTTTACGCAAATAATAAATAACCATATGTTTGTTGGGCCCAATAAAGTTGCTTACAGTTTTTTCCATAAAATCTGCTGGCAATCTATCTACTGGTACCACACCGCGCCAGGCAACATTGCCGGTAAATATTGGATTCTTTTTGCCCAGCAGTTGATCACGAATAATCGACTTAACGCCATCTGCTGCTACGAGACAGTCACCTTCAAACTGACTGCCATCGGCACAGTGCACGGTCACTTTATTCGCTTCTTCTGTGTAGCCAACCACGGTGGTATTTAATGCGACGGCGGCAGGGTCATTGGCGAGAAATACGCTGGCCAAGATTTGATGTAGGTCGGCGCGATGGACATGTAAATAGGGCGCGCCATGGCGCTCTAAATAGGCTTTACCAAAAGGAACACTGTAGAGAACCTCACCGGTTTTATGCTCACGAAAATCCGCTCGCAATGGGTCTACTGCGATTGCTTCTATCTGAGATCTCAGACCGAGATAGTCGAGGACTCGAAGCGCATTGGCACCGCACTGAATGCCGGCGCCAACTTCTGTAAATTCAGCGGCTTGCTCAAGTAGCTGAACCCTATGCCCGGATTTTTGCAGGCACAGGGCGGCGGTCAATCCACCGATTCCAGCGCCTGCAATTATTACGTTCATCGGTATGAATAATCCTTTCGTAAATATTCCAGGGCGTTTATCAAGAAAGCGCGCCCTCCTCACCCAATGTAGTTATGTCCTGTGCTGAGAAACCCCATTGTGCCAGTACTTCATGGGTGTCTGCACCCTCTGCAGAGGGTGACTCGGGTGTTGCGCAGTCTGAGCGGCTAAACCTTGGCGCTGGTGCTGGCTGAGTTAGCCCATCGATTTCGATATAGGTTTTGCGCGCCACATTGTGTGGGTGTGCCGGTGCTTCCCGATAGTTGAGTACGGGAGCAAAACACACATCGGTGCCTTCCATAACCTCACACCATTGGGCCTGGGATTTGGTTTTAAATATCTCGATCAGGCTTATCTTCATCTGCGGCCACTGCGTCTTGTCATAGGGGTTGGCAAATTCTTCAGGATCCAGGTTCGCCTTCTCAACTAACAGGGCATAAAACTGTGGCTCAATGGAACCGATGGACACAAAACGACCATCGCTGGTTTCATAAACATCATAATAGGGAGCTTGGCCATCGAGCATATTACTGCCGCGCTCTGGAGTCCAGGCACCCAACTTATCCATGCTGTGAAACATCGACATTAGGCTGGCGGAGCCATCGGTAATGGCGGCATCGATCACATCACCTTTGCCTGATCGCTGGGCTTCATACAGCGCAGCCAACATACCCATAACGAGATACATGCTGCCACCAGCATAATCACCCACTAGGTTTAACGGCACCACTGGCTTTTCTGGTGTGCCAATGGCAGCCAGTGATCCAGTCAGGGAAATATAGTTAATATCATGGCCGGCAGTTTTGGCCAGTGGCCCGGTCTGTCCCCAGCCGGTGATGCGACCAAAGACTAAACGCGGGTTGCGCTTATGGCACTGCTCTGGACCAAAACCTAAACGCTCGGCGACACCTGGGCGGAAACCTTCAAATAGCATATCCGCAGATTCCACTAGTCGCAGTAAGGCTTCAACGCCTGCTGGGGTTTTAAGATTTAAGGCGATTGATTTCTTACCTCTTGAATTACAGTCCATCGCGGCGGGCAGTGCAACCAGACCACCGCCTTTGGATGAGCGCTCAACCACGATCACTTCTGCACCCATATCGGCCAGCAACATACCGGCAAAAGGCCCGGGGCCAATACCTTTAATTTCTATTATTTTTACACCTGCTAATGGGCCCATTTCTTAATCCTTATTATTGTTTTTATAATTTATTTAAATCTTCGGGTCTATCAATATCCAGTTCGGCTTCGGGCAGGGCTATTTCTGTGACAGAAATTTCTGCATTATTAAGCAATGTTTTAGCACCACTGTCCTCTGTCAGCCCCTGTAGCTGTTCAAAATAACTGCGAGGAAAAATAGCCGGCACACCCCGTACACCGCAATAATGTGCAGCGACAATATTATCACCCTCAAAGGCCTGTGCCATTACTTGAAGCTGCTCTGGGACAATATGAATTTGGTCGGCCAGCAGAATGAATACTCCATGGGCTGTAGGATCAATGTGCCTGGCTCCACAGGCAATAGAACCGCCTAGGCCATTCTGCCAATCAGGGTTAATAATAACCTGCGCCCCTGAAATCTGCGGCTCGATCTGATCTGCATGTGCGCCCAACACCACTGATACCTTATTGGAGAAAACGGCGTTGGCGCTGTCTATGCAGCGCTGTAGCAATGTCTGTCCCTGATACTGGGCTAGCTGTTTTGGGGAGCCAAACCGGGTGGCCGCCCCGGCGGCCATAATAAGTACCGCAATATTGCTGGTCATAAAAATCGACGATTATCGGTGAAACTGTCCAATGCGCCACTCAGAGACACGCCATTGGCCTGCTGCAATACTCCATGGCATTCCGCCAATATCGAAAGGGCAATACCCTCGGGGAGTTCAGCACCCAAATCTAAACCGGCTGGGCCGGCGATAGGAATGCGCAAATCATCTACCCTTAACCCCGCTAAGGCTAATACCTGCTGTTGCCGAGCTATTGGCCCAAGCAGCGCCAAATACCTTACAGAGGAAGCCTGTAACGTTTTAATGGCCTGAGCATCCATCTCTAGGTTATGACACATCACCACGGCTGCATCCCAGTGAGTAAATGCAGGGATATCGATTAGGCTATTAATAGGACAGTCTAAAACGGCATCAGCAGCCAAGAAATATTCTCGTCGCCCATTGGCGGGTCGAGAGTCCCAGAGCGTTACGGTCCACCCTAGATTTTTCGCCATTGTTACTAGGGGCTGTGCGTCCACACCACCCCCCAGCACCAGAATATGGGGTTGCGGTTTAATCTGCGTGACTAACCAGGTTTGGTTTTCTTGAGCGACAAGACCGGGCTGCGCTGTCGCACCTGAACCCAACCAACGACTTTGGGCATCGGCATTGTCGGCGACAAGCTGCCAATATTGGCCCTGTGCATGCTCTGCCAGATGATCGCGAATATCGCCAAGATTGAGATAATTATTTGCCGCCTGAATAGGCTGCAATAAAATATAAACTGTGCCACCACAGCCAATACCCAACTGAAAGGAAATATCGTCTTCGTCACTGCCATCGTAACAAACGGTTAGAGACTGTTGACTGCGCATCACCCGAGCTGCCTGTAACTGAATATCGGCCTCTAAGCAGCCGCCACTGAGCAGACCATACTGCTGACCAAGGTCATTAAACAGCATCATTGCGCCAGATTTACGGTAGGAGGGGCCTTCGGTCTTATAGACGGTAGCTAGCACCCACAGCTGAGAATGTCGCTGCGGGTACCAGATATCCAGAAGATGCTTGAGATGGTTAACCATCACAGCATTTTACGCATTTACAAATTTTTAGCTATCGGCTGCATTGACCTCAGCGCCATTCAGCGCGTACCAACCAATATAGATGTAGCACAGCATTGGCACTATAAAGCTCAGCTGAATACCGATGCTATCGGCGGCAACACCCTGAACTAGCGGAATAAGCGCACCACCAACAATCGCCTGACAAACTAGGCCAGAACCTTTACTCGTCATTGAACCCAGACCTTTCACGGCCAGAGTAAAGATGGTTGGGAACATAATGGAGTTAAAGAAGCCAACGGCCAGAATCGACCACATGGCCACATCGCCTGTGCTGTTCATACTGACGATAATCATAATAATCGCGATAAGGGCATTAACCGCAAGATACTTGGTGGCAGCAACGTAGTTCATTAGCACTGCACCGAAGAGACGCCCGATCATTGCCGCGCCCCAGTAGTAAGCAACCATCTCACCCGCATCAGCAGTACTCATGCCTGCAATAGAGCTCTCGGAGAAATAGTTGACCAGGAAGCTACCAATAGAAACTTCACCACCCACATAAAGGAAGATTGCTAGGGCACCTAATACCAGTGAACGGTGCTCCCAGATATTGCCATCCGACTCTTCGCCTGTGGCTTCAACATGGGCCAATTTCGGTAATTTAATGTTTCTAAATACTAATGCTGCTGCAATAAGCAGACCCGCAATCATTAGGTAGGGACCCTGAACCGCCGAAGCATCCGCAGCAACCACGCCCAGAATCAACGATGCGCCGATAATTGGGCCCACAGTCGTTCCGAGAGAGTTAGCAGCCTGCGCCAAATTTAACCGGCTAGCGGCGGTTTTTTCTGGTCCTAGCGCTGCCACATAGGGATTGGCTGCAACCTGCAAGATGGTGATACCACTGGCCAGTACAAAGAAGGCAAACAGAAACAAACCATAAACGTGAAAGCTTGCAGAGGGGTAAAAAAGGATACAACCGGCAGCAGTAGTCAGCAGACCGAGCACAATGCCCTGCTGGTAACCGACCTTATCAATGAGTCTGCCAGCGAAGGGTGACACGATAAAGTAAGCACCAAAGAAACAAAACTGCACCAACATTGCCTGGGTGTAGTTAAGGTCGAAGGACTCTTTTAAAAATGGAATTAAAATATCATTTAGAACTGTAATAAAGCCCCAAAAGAAAAACAGACAGGTCATCGCGATAAACGCAAATGTCTGTGTGCCCTGCTCTTGGCCTTCAGCCGCTTTTGCTGTTGAGTTTCCTGCAGTTGGACCCGCCATGTGTTTCCCCAAATATTGTGTAATTATAGTTTTGCTAACAATCTAGGGTAAATTGGCTGAGTTGCCCATGCAAGGCGTGTTTGCGGCAGAGAGGCTTTTTGGTCGCAAGATAGCGCTGCTTTATCGTCTTTAGCGCTATTTAGGGGTTATTTAAGGGCCGTTTAAAGACCATTTAGACGGTAATAGGCGCTAATTAAGAGCTATAAAAGGTTAGGACAATAAGTAAGAAGTTCAAAGGTAGATTTAGCGGGCTGCCAGCATGGCGCGCATAACCTGTTTGAGACCATTGTGATTGGTGCGCATCTCGTCAAGGTTATCAGGGTCGCTCATCCAGTGATAAACAATGCCACTCACCGAGGCAGTAAAGTGGTCCGCAATCAAGGCTGTGTCTAGACTCGGTGCCAACAGACCTCGCTCAATGCCCTGCTCTATCCAGTTGATTACATCGCCACGGCGACGCTTGTGGATACCTAAAATAACCGGCTTAAGCTGTGATTCAGGAGCTAAGGCTTCGAACCAAAGGCGGTAAAAAGCCTCTACATGCTTGGGGGCATCTGCGCAAAACTGGATATGGGCATCTAATGCGGCGGCAATGGCTTCGTAGCCATATTTGTCTTTAGTCACTAGGGTCAGTTCGGCAAGCCATTCATCACCGACGGATCTGAGCACAAAATCAAACAGGCCCTCTTTGTTGCCAAAGCGATATCCTGCCAGGCCACGAGAATAACCGGCCTTTTCTCCCACATCTTTCAATGTTGCCTGCCCGGTACCGCGCTCGACAATAAGGTCGACCGCAGCTTCCAGCATTTTGGCATCGGAGATTTCTTTGCGTTCGACCTGAGTGAGCCGCAGGGCTTTAGCCATTATTTATTATCCCAAGTATCGAGTCTTACACTGTTAACCAAAATCTAAGGTCAGGCACGCATCATGCGCCGGTAGTTTGCGTCACAAGCCGGTAAAATATCAAGCCTGATTACATACTCCGGCGATACTGCCCGCCAACATCAAACAGGGCATTGGTAATCTCGCCCAATGAACAGCAGCGCACAGCTTCCATTAACACCTCAAAACCGTTGCCGCCTTCGCTCACTGTATCCTGCAAGCGTTTAAGCACTTCGGCGGAATCTGCACCATGTTCTTTTTGGAACGTTTTAAGACGTTTGATTTGGCTTTGCTTTTCGGCATCAGTCGAACGGGCTAGTTCAATTTCCATGGGCTCTTCTTCAGCCTCATTGAGGAAGGTATTCACACCAACAATGGGGAATGACCCATCATGTTTTTTGTGCTCATAAAACAGTGATTCTTCCTGGATCTTGCCGCGCTGATAGCCAGTTTCCATGGCACCCAGTACACCACCACGATCAGAGATTTTTTCAAATTCCTGGAGTACGGCCTCTTCGACAAGGTCGGTTAGCTCGTCAATAATAAACGCGCCCTGACTTGGATTTTCGTTTTTAGCCAGACCCCATTCCTGGTTAATAATCAGCTGAATCGCCAGTGCTCTGCGCACAGATTCTTCAGTAGGCGTGGTAATGGCTTCATCGTAGGCGTTGGTGTGCAGGCTATTACAGTTATCGTAAATCGCGATTAAGGCTTGCAGGGTAGTACGAATATCATTGAAGTTCATTTCCTGTGCATGGAGTGAACGGCCTGAAGTTTGGATATGGTATTTCAGTTTTTGGCTGCGCGGGTTGGCTTTATATAGGTCGCGCATCGAGGTTGCCCAAATACGTCGAGCCACTCGACCCATAACGGTGTACTCAGGGTCCATACCATTTGAAAAGAAGAACGATAGGTTGGGCGCGAAGTCATCAATGTTCATGCCGCGCGCCAAATAGGCTTCCACAAAGGTAAAACCATTGGACAGCGTAAAGGCCAGCTGAGAGATCGGGTTAGCCCCGGCTTCGGCAATATGGTAGCCAGAGATCGACACCGAGTAGAAATTACGGATCTGCTCGTCGATAAAGAACTGCTGCATATCGCCCATCATGCGAAGGCTAAATTCCGTAGAGAAGATACAGGTATTTTGACCCTGGTCTTCTTTGAGAATATCGGCCTGAACTGTGCCGCGCACACGCTGTAAAGTATTGCTGCGCAGGGTCTGATATTCATCATCCTTGGGCTGGCGACTTTGTTCAGCCACAAACTGATCGACCTGCTGATCGATGGCAGTATTCAAAAACATCGCCAGAATCGTTGGGGCCGGGCCGTTAATGGTCATGGATACCGAGGTAGATGGATTACACAGATCAAAGCCATCGTAGAGGGCTTTCATGTCATCCAGCGTACAGATAGACACGCCGGCATTGCCGACCTTGCCATAAATATCGGGCCGCTCATGGGGATCAAAACCGTAGAGAGTCACCGAATCAAACGCGGTAGAAAGCCGTTTTGCCTCGGAGTGCTCCGACAGCGCTTTAAAGCGACGGTTGGTTTTAAAGGCATCGCCTTCACCGGCAAACATACGTGCAGGATCTTCGCCCTCACGTTTAAAGGGAAATACACCGGCCGTATATGGAAACTCACCCGGAAGGTTTTCACGCATCAACCATTTGAGGAGTTCGCCATGGTCTTCAAACCGCGGCAGAGATACCCGAGAAATTTTATTGCCGGACAGGGAAATAGTATTGAGCTTGGTGACAATCTGTTTGCCATTGGGCAAGACATCGACTTTTTCGTCGCCGCTATAGGCTTCCACCACTGCAGGCCAGTTTTCCAGCAACTTACTCGCCTTGCTGTCCATGGCCTGCTTGCGCTCGGCGATAAGACTGTCGATAGTCCCAGGAGCATCACTGCCACTCTCTAACAACATAGATTTTGTTGCCGCCAACTGCTGCTGCTGACGTGCCAGATTAGCCTGCACAGCAACCTGCCGATGATAGTTGCGCACACCGGCGGCAATCTCAGCCAGATAGCGCTGGCGATCTGCGGGTACCACCACGGTTTTTTCGGAAGGTGTTCTGCAATCAACTTTGGCCAGATGCTGTTCGAAGCTGCGCAGGCCACGAGCTTGCAGTAGCTTAACCAGTTCCTGATAAGCGGCGGTGACGCCGTCATCATTAAAACGTGAGGCAATGGTGCCAAAAACAGGCATCTCATCGGGGGCCTGAGTCCAGGCCTCGCGGTTGCGCTGCACCTGTTTGCAAACATCGCGGTAGGCATCATCACTACCCTTGCGATCGAATTTATTAATAATCGCCAGCTCGGCATAATCGAGCATATCAATTTTTTCTAGCTGACTCTGGGCACCAAATTCTGGGGTCATCACATAAATTGGAATATCCACATAGGGCACTATGCCCGCATCGCCCTGACCAATACCGGGGGTCTCAACGACCACCAGATCGAAGCCACCCAGACGCATTGCACAGACAATATCTTTTAGGGCAGCCGGCACTTCACCAGTAGCACCACGCGTGCCGATAGAACGCATATAGATAGAGGGGTGATAGATCGAGTTCATACGGATACGGTCGCCGAGCAAGGCACCACCGGTTTTACGTCTTGTGGGATCGATGGCCAGTACGGCAATCTTAAGTTCGTCGGCACTGTCTTGGCGGAAGCGACGGATAAGTTCATCGGTTAGTGAGGACTTACCCGCACCACCGGTTCCGGTAATACCCAATACTGGCACCGTGGCACTGAGAAACTGTGCCTGCTCACGAAGGGAGTTTTGCTGGTCTTGGCTTAGTTCGTCGCGCTCGATAGCAGTGATAAGACGGGATAGATTATTGCGCCCCTGCTCACCAGAAAGCACCTCGGCAGATACGCTAATGTCGTTGTAGGAACCTAAGGAGCAGCGTTCAATCATATCGTCGATCATGCCCACTAGGCCTAGGTTCTGACCATCGTAGGGGGAGTAGATACGCTCGACACCATAGGCCTCAAGCTCTTTAATTTCTTCTGGTACGATCACACCGCCGCCACCGCCAAAGATTTTAATATGTTCCGCGCCCGCTTCTTTAAGTAGATCAACCGCGTACTTAAAGTACTCCACATGGCCACCCTGATAGGAACTGATGGCAATACCCTGCGCGTCCTCTTGCAAGGCAGTTTGTACCACCTCGGCCACAGATCGATTGTGTGCAAGATGAATCACCTCAACACCCGCACCCTGAAGTATGCGGCGCATAATATTGATCGCGGCATCATGGCCATCAAACAGACTGGCTGCGGTAACAAATCGTAAGGGAATACCTTTTTTCTCGACTGTACTCGAACTTACTGCACTTTGAGTGTCATTGACACTGGCTGGCTGGTTGGCGGACGTACTCATGTTCTCTCCATTGATCAGGGGCAAGTTGCCTGACATTATCGTTTTATCAAATGACGTTTATTTACATACTGTAGACCGTCAGTTTAATTATCTTGCTTGTTGCATGCAAGTATCTTTATCGGCGCAACAAATCGGAGAGGAAATTAAGGCTTATTAGAAATCAGATTAGGGGTTACGGTCGGTTAAACGAGTATTTCGTCGCCATAATCAAAATAATCGGCAATTGCCAAGCCAGCTGCCACACTGGTAAAGGGGTCATGTTCAACAACCTTGCCGGCAAATTGATTATCGAGAATATCTTTTACCGCAGGAATTAGCGATGAGCCGCCGGTGCGTAACACTAGGTCAATATCGCTGGCCTGAAGGTTGGCTTTATTGAGTATCAGCGTGATGGCCTGCTCTAACTGAAAGAGTAAATCGGAGATCATGACCTCAAACTCCCAGCGTTCGAGCGTCACTTCAATGTCAATTTCAGGGATATCCAGCACGGCGGAGTCATGCACGGACAGCTCGGCTTTAAAGGCCTTAATCGCCTCAAATACCTGATAGCTATAATTCTGTTTAATAAGGTCATAGAGACGCTTGAACTTGGTCGCTGCCTCATCGGGCTCGACCATACGCTGCATCACTGGTGCCGTGTATTTGTTCTGATTGAGCATGTAGCTAATCGGCCAATTGATCAGCAGGTCTTCAAATTCACCAAAGGGAAATAAGGTATCTACGTTTGAGCCATCAACGACTCGACGCCACCGTTCGCCCTTCCCCAGCAACGGAAAGACCAGCTCGCGAAAAATAGTCTGATCAATTTTATCGCCCCCGAGTGCAATACCATGGGTCGCCTCGACTTTAAATGAATCTCCCCTGCGACTGAGAATACTAAAATCCAAGGTGCCACCACCAAAGTCCACGGTTAATACCCGCTGATCGGCATTTTCCGGATGGTTATACAGGTAGCTTATGGCTGCAGCTGTTGGCTCAGGGCAAAACGACTGCTGGGTTATCCCAGCATGGCGATAGGATTCACTGAGACGCTCCAAGGCAACATTATTACGCCCCTGCTCAATACCTTCGAAATTCACCGGATGCCCCAGACAGGCATGGGTGGTGTCTTTTAGGTTCTGTTGCAATGCCTTGCGAATGCCCACTAAAATTGGGGTAACCAGGGCAACAAGACGAAACGCCCGATCGAAAATTAATGTGCGCCCGCTGTCAGAACTGCCCAGCAAACGCTTGGTACCTCTAAATAAACGCCCGGGCAGGCTGGCGTCATTAAACGCCTGACCATAGACTTTACTGGTTTCGCCCTCACCTGCTGGGCCATCTGGGCTGCCTGTGCCCGTTCTAGCCTCACCTAAAACCTCAAGACTCAACTCAACCTTTCTGCCTTGATTGCCCTTTATATAGTCATCAATGGCGGTCTGACCTATTGAGGTGACAAAGTCCCTGTCCACATAATTGGCCGAGGGCATAATGGCATTGTGCTCAGTGAGCCTAACCAGCGTCACTTCCTCGCCATCAAAAACGGCGGCCGCACTATTGCTGGTACCAAAATCAATACCGATGCCAAAGGTGGACGCTGACTCCCTTGAAAAGGAAGGTGAAAGAGGCTGCTTGGGGGAGTGCATAGGAAATTGTCGCTATGAATAAAAAGAATGACTAGAAAATAGTGGAATGGAGGTATTTTAGACTAAAATGCCCTCCGCTGCTGCAGATAGATGACTGTTATTTTCAGTAGACCTAACAATCCTAGCCGATGAAATTACTAGACTAGACCCCTGACTATAATAAAAAAATGGAGCCCCAAATGCCGATCATAAATTACATTGAATTTAACGGAAAAGAACATGCAGTAGACGTTGCCGAGGGTGTCAGTCTGATGCAGGGCGCCATGGACAATATGATCGAGGGGATTGTTGCCGAATGTGGCGGTTGCGGCGTGTGCTGCACCTGTCATTGCATGATTGATCCTAAGTGGGCCGAGACTGCAGGCCCTGCCACTAAAGATGAAAGTGAACTACTTGAGATACTCGACACCAGAGAAGAAAACAGCCGCCTAAGCTGTCAGGTAAGCGTAACCGCTGCAATGGACGGCATGGTGGTTAGGCTGCCAGAGTCTCAATACTAGATAGTCACAGTACTAATGAGCTAAAGAGCACTAAAGAGACTTAAACCGCAGCCACCTGCCATGGATAAAAAATTACGATGTATCCTCTAGATTATATTCAGCCAGTTTTTCGCCCGCCCAGTGAAGCTCGGTCATTGATTCTTCAGGTCACCAATGGTTGCTCTTACAATAAGTGCACCTTTTGTGAAATGTACACGGATGAAGAAAAGCGCTTTAGCCCCAAGCCCATCGAGAAAATCGAAGAGGAGCTACGCGGCCTTGTCAAAGCAGGTTATCCGGTAAAGCGAGTATTCCTCGCTGACGGTGATGCCATGACATTAAGTACCCGACGGCTGGTGGATATATTGCAGTTAATCAGCAAGTACTATCCAGATATACAGCGGGTATCCTCTTACTGTTTACCCCGTAATCTAAAAAAGAAATCTGTTGAAGAACTACAAGACCTTTGTGATCTTGGACTCAGCCTTATGTATGTGGGCTGTGAAAGTGGCGACAACGAGGTACTTAAGCTGGTCAATAAAGGGGAAGACTACGATTCGTCTTTGGTCGCCCTGACAAAAATAAAACAGGCGGGCATGAAAAGCTCGGTAATGATTTTAAATGGTTTAGGTGGCCCTGAACTCAGTCAGCAGCATGCGCTAAATTCGGCCAAATTAATGAATGCGGCACAGCCCGATTATCTGAGTACTTTGGTAGTGGAATTTCCCACCGGCAGTGAGCGCTTTGAAGCAGCCTTTGAGGGACGCTGGCGCAAGCTGGGAAAGCTAGAATTATTTCGCGAGATGCAGACATTGCTCAGCACTTTGGAACTGGATAAAACCATTTTTAGAAGTGACCATGCCTCAAACTACTTAGTGCTTAAAGGTGTGCTGGGCAAAGACAAAGATAGACTACTGTCGACGGTAGATACGGCCATTAATCAGCCGGGAATGATTCCATTGAGAGAGGAATGGCAGCGGGGACTCTAAGGCCCCCTGCCCTTCACTATTGCTTCATTAGATATTTATTGAGACGCTGTTTCGAAACGGTTCTCAGCGCGATTCTTAACCACCTGATCCGCCGCAAAAACCTGGCCATTCATGGCAATATACACACCAGCATCTCTGCTCTGAAGCGCGCCAATCGCACAGCCAACATTAAAAACTGCATCTGTATTAGCAAACGCTGCGGGCTGTAAGGCGCCGGTCAATAAAATAGTTTTATTGTCTATATCCCCAAGCCAGCTCGCTGTTTCAACCATGCCGTCGGTGCCATGGAGAATAAGAATATGCGTCGCATCTGTGCTGGCAACCGCCTGCTGAATCTGACGGCGATGATCATTATTCATATCCAAACTATCCAGACGCATCAACTCGCTTACCTGATATTCAAAGCCAACATTCATCTGCTCTAGCATGGCGCCGATAACCGGATCGCCAATTTGATATTCACTGAGGGCATCAAAGTAAACTTTATCAATGGTGCCGCCAGTGGTAAAAATGTGTAAATTTAACATTAATTTTTGGCCTCGAAAGCATCGCGGGTCAGATTTTCCAAAGAGTCGTCGGCGTGAACAATAATGTTATCTTCAATGCGAATACCGCCGTAGGGAAGAAAGTCATCCACTCTAGACCAGTTAATATTGGCGGCCTGATCACCCGACCGTAATTTATCTAAAAGCGCAGGAATAAAATACAGCCCCGGTTCTACCGTATGTATCTGGTTGGCAACCATTGGGGCCGAGCTGCGCAGCTTGGGATATTTTTCTGGGGGTGGTAATACATCGCCCTGAGCATTTGCCAGATTGCTGCCTCGATCATGGACATTAGAGCCCAGATGATGGCCCAAACCATGGGGATAAAATGCTGCAGTAATACCAGATTCAAACGCCTCTTCCCCAGACACTTTTATCACATCAAATTGGCGCAAAATATCACCTGCTTTAATATGGGAAAGCACATGCAGGTCCACCGGACTTTTACCGATTCCACCCGCCGCAACAAGCTCTAACTGCTGGGCATCCATAACACCAATCATGGCCGCAAAATCACTACCATCATCAAAGGCATAGGTACGAGTAATATCAGAGGCATAGCCATTAACAGCGACACCGGCATCAATCAAAAAACTGCGTGGCGTCTGTGGCTGTTTAACCAGATTATGGTGATGTAATACGGCGGCATGTTCATTAACCCCGGCAATAATCCCATAGGGCATCTCGTTCTCGCGGCAGTCACAGGCAGCCAAATAGGCTGCGGCGATCTGAACCTCAGAGGCACCGGCCAAAAAGGCTTGCTGAGCTGCACGGTGAGCAGGGGCAGCACGACGATTAGCCTCGCGCACGCATTCCTGCTCGTAAGGAGTTTTGCCCCGGCGCTGATAATCAATTTGATCGGTAACAGCCTGTGGATTCCAGTGCTCGCCCTCAACCTCTAGATCATTGGTTTCATTGATAAACGCGGCAGCTCCACCGAGCTGCTTCTTAATGTCATCGGTAGTGGCGTATTCAATAACTTCACAGGCTTGCTCGAAACCTTCCGGCAAACTTTCTGGTGCGGTGTGCCAAATATCTTCGACCGTCAGTAAAAATAACTGCGGTTTGCTGGCTCCTGCTTTGATCTGTAAATAACAGCCGGCTCGGGTCGCCAAAGGCACCCATTCACGAAAGTACGGATTGGCGGTAAAAGGGTACGCCATGTCGTCTTTAAATTGCATTTTGGTCTCACCGGATCCGATCAAAATTGACTGGTAACCGGTCGCCTCCAAAATGCCTTGAAAACGAGTCATTTTTTCCGCTATATGCTGCTTATAAAGCTGAGCCATCATTGTTATATCTTCCTTAATACGTTAATTCAAACGGGCCAATTATGTTCTACTCATCATGACCAAAATCAGTGTACCCAGTTTAACGCCAGAGCAGGCTTAAGCAATAAACTTAGCTACTATCCCACCTATTACTCACAACGATAGTCAAAGACCAACCAGCTTTCCATACAGAACCGTAGGAAAGGCTGCTGCCGAACGCTGGCAGTAGCGATTTAATTATAAAAAAAAGGAGGCTACTGGCCCGCTTAAATGGACCAGACAAGTTCTGACGGATAGTAAGATGCCTATAAAAGAACCATATTATCCCTATCGTTTTGTTGGTTATTTCCGGTGTATACTTCGAGAAAATAATAATAAAATAAAAAGGGTATTAACCATGAGTTCAATGAAATTCGTTACTTTGCCGGCTTATTTATTGTCCGCTTTGCTTCTGACAGCCTGCGGCAGTGACCCAGAAAAGTTTGCCGACGTTGATTCGCAGCGCTTACTTAATGCCGCCGCAACCCCTGAAGAATGGCTCACCTATGGCGGTACCTACGATGAACAACGTCACTCTGGTCTAAAACAAATCGACACATCCAACGTCAGTGAACTAGGTGTCGCTTGGACCTATGATCTAGCCACAGAGCGTGGTGTTGAATCCACTCCGATTGTAGTAGACGGTGTTATGTACGTAACTTCTGCCTGGTCGATGGTTTATGCCCTTGACGCAAAAACCGGTAGTGAACTCTGGGTTTATGACCCTAACGTTGATCGAGCGGTAGGCGCTAAAGCCTGCTGTGATGTGGTCAACCGCGGAGTAGCGGTATGGAAGGGCAATGTTTATGTCGGTGTTATTGATGGACGACTTGAAGCTTTAAATGCTGCCACCGGCGAAAGGGTTTGGAGCACAGTTACCGTTGACCAGTCTAAGCCATACACCATAACCGGCGCGCCGCGTGTCGTTAAAGGTAACGTGCTGATTGGTAACGGTGGCGCAGAACTGGGTGTCAGAGGCTATGTATCTG